>Ga0194117_10000738_pt1 | contig 41212 bp, 35 predicted proteins | sample TA2MahsurfametaG_FD_160579 | JGI IMG/M metagenome (GOLD analysis project Ga0194117, IMG submission 160579) | Freshwater microbial communities from Lake Tanganyika, Tanzania - TA2015009 Mahale N1 surface | ecosystem: Environmental > Aquatic > Freshwater > Lake | place: Tanzania: Lake Tanganyika... | reverse complement strand
GACCGTCGCCGTCTTGCTCAGGCGGATGCGCATCCCCTTGTCCGAGGAGATCTCCATCGAATCCACGGTGGACTCATCGAGCATCTCCAGCAACTTCTTGACGTAGCGAAGATCGATCATGGGGGGGGTCAGCGTGGTACGTGAGGTGGCAGCGCGCTCGTGCCTCAGAGCTGCACGAGGTCGCGTGGGAACGAGGTCAGCACAACGGGGCCCTCGGGGCCGAGCAGGACGTCGTCCTCGATCCGGACGCCCCCCCACCCCTCGAGGTACACCCCGGGTTCGATGGTGACGACCGCTCCCAGCGGGAGCGGGGCCTCCGCGGTCTTGGCGAGGCGGGGCGCCTCGTGGACCTCGAGCCCGATGCCATGTCCGAGCGAGTGACCAAACGCCTCCCCGAACCCAGCCCGCTCAATGTAGTCCCGCGCTGACGCGTCGGCATCCCGCCCGCGCATCCCCTGCCGAACAAGGGCCGAAGCGCTCCCGTTACTTTCCCGAACCAGAGCATGGATCTCGCGTTGCCGATCGCTCGGTGAGGTCCCGACCACGAAGGTCCTGGTGATATCCGCGCAGTAGCCGTGGTGGATGGCCCCAAAGTCGATCAGCAGGAGCTCGCCGCGCTCGATCACGCGCGTGGAGGCCCGGGCGTGAGGCAGCGCCGAGCGCGGACCCGACGCGACAATCGTCTCGAAGGGGAACCCCTCGCTTCCGGCCGCGCGCAACGCGCGCTCGAGCTCCCCCGCCACCGCGAGCTCGGTCATCCCAACGCGAACCTTCGGAAGCGTCGCGTTGAGCGCCTGTTCGGCGATCGCGATGGCCGCGCGGATCTCGGCCACCTCCCCCGCATCCTTGGCCTCGCGAAGCCCCTCCACGAGGTCGACCACCGGCTCCCAGTGCCACCGCGCCCCCTTGGCACCGGTCGCCAGGAAGCGCTGGGCCTCCTGGTGGAGGAGACGCGCCGTCTCGAAGGCGATGCGGCCGATCGCGGGTCGGGCCCCGAGGATCCGCCACAGCTCGGTCCAGAGCGAGGCAGGGGCGATGAGCACCTCGACCAGGGGATCGACCTCCGTCTTCACCTGCGTGGCATAACGGAAGTCCGTGAGGAGGGTTGCCCCGTCCGCCGTGACGAGCAGCAGGGCGTTCGACCCGGAGAAACCAGTGAGATAGCGGATGTTCGGGAGGGCCGAGACGAGCATGGCGTCCACCCCCCGCTCGGCGATCAACGCACCGAGCCCCGCGCGGCGCGCGGCGCGCATCAGGCCGACGCGGGGCGGTCCGTCCCGAGTCCAGACGACTCCACCGCGTCACAGATCGCGTGCTGGATCGCGAGATGGATCTCCTGCGCGCGATCGGTGCGGTCGGTCGGGACGACCAGGCAGCAGTCGACCATCGCCCTGATCTTCCCGCCATCCTTGGCGGTGAGCGCCAAGGTGCGCACCCCCATCGTACGGGCGACCTCCACCGCGCGCAGGCAGTTCGGCGAATTCCCACTCGTGGTGTGCACGATCAGCAGGTCCCCTGCCCGTCCGAGTCCCTCCACCTGTCGACTGAAGATCTCATCGAACGAGAAGTCGTTGCCGCACGCCGTCAGGTTGGAGGTGTCCGTGGTCAGCGCGATCGCACGCAGCGGCGTACGATTCCGGCGATAGCGCACCATGTACTCCGTCGCCATGTGCTGGGCATCGGCGGCGCTCCCCCCGTTCCCGCAGAAGAGGAGGGTCCCTCCGTTCGCGAGCGTACCCTGCACGAGCGCGGTGGCCTCACGGATGCCGGCGCCGAGCGTGGTGGCCGCGCGCGCGGCGGTCTCGGCGAGTTCGGTGAGATGGGTGACGGGATCGATGGCGGTCATCTCGACTCTCGTGGTTCAGCGCGTCAGGTGAGCGCGTCGGTGATCCGCTGCATCGCGGCATCGGCGACGGCGGGGAGGTCGGAGGGATCGGTGATCGCCTCGAAGGCCCAGGTGACACAGGCGTCGGCGGCGAGGAGATCGAGCGCGACAGCGCGCGCTCCCTCTCCTTCGCCCTGCGCGACGGTGGTGCGGAGGAGTGACGTCGCCGTGTCGATGAGCCGGTCGACCGGGGCCCCATCAGCCTTCGGGACCAGCCCCTGCACACGCTCGACGAGCGCCGGGGGAACATCGGTGGCGCGCGCCGCGATCCACTGCGAGGTCATACGCCACTCTCCAACGCGCCACGGGCCACACGCTGCGCGGCGGCACGGACCGCCTCGCGCTCATCGGCTGCGACACCGGCCTGCGCCATGTGCGGCTTCCCGCCTCCCTTGATGCCTGTCTCCGCCGCAAGGGTCTTCACCAGACCGCTCGCGGTGATCCCCCGCCCGACCAGATCATCGGTGACGACGACCACGAGCCCCTGTTTGTCGTCTTCGAAGGTGCCGAGGAGGAGACCGATGCCGCTACCGAGCGCGGCGCGCACCGCGTCGCCCAAGGCCTGCAACTCCTTCATCGTCGGGACCGTGATCTCCTTGGTCAGGAGTCGCGCGGTGCCGACCGATTCCGCGCCCGCGAGGAGATCACAGCCCCCGGCACCACCGCCGGCGAGCGCCTCCTCGACGCGCCGCTCGAGCTTCTTCCGCTCGGCGAGGAGGTCATCGACCTTCTTGGTGAGCGCCTCGCCGGTGAGGGTGTTCACCTTGAACCGCGCCGCGATCGCGGTGAGTGCCGCCTCGCGCTCGCGCAACAGGGCATGCGCGCGGCGACCGGTCACCGCCTCGATGCGACGCACCCCGGCGGCCACGCCGCTCTCGCTCACGATGCGGAGCGCGCCGATCTGTCCGGTGTTCCGCACATGTGTCCCACCGCAGAGCTCGGTGCTCAACCCCGCGATCTCCACCACGCGCACCACATCGCCGTACTTCTCACCGAAGAGCGCCATCGCCCCGGCCGCGATCGCCTCCTGATAGGGCCGCTCGCTGATCCGAACATCGACGTTCGCCCAGACCCCTTCGTTCACCATCTGCTCGATGGTCTCGAGCTGCTCGCGCCTCACCGGGCCATGGTGCGTGAAATCGAAGCGGAGCCGATCCGGCGCGACGAGCGAACCCGCTTGATGCACATGATCACCGAGCACGCTGCGGAGCGCGGCATGCAGGAGATGCGTCGCAGTGTGGTTGCGCTCCGTATCGCGGCGGCGATCCGCTGGCACGCGCGCCTGCGCCCGGGCGAAGCGCACCGTGCCAGTGGCCTTCCCGATCACCGCGACCTGGCCATCGACCTTGCGCACATCCGCGACCTCGAGCCGCCATCCCTCGCCAGCGACGTCGCCATGGTCGGCGACCTGTCCACCCGACTCCGCGTAGAACGGCGAGTCGGCGAGGATGAGCGCGACGCGCCCATCGTCCATCGTCCGCATCGCGACGACCTCAGTCTCGACCTCGGTGCGATCGTAGCCCACGAAGCGACCGCGCAACGCCTCCCGACCGGTGCGCCACTGCGTCGGGTCGGCGAGGTCATCGATCGCCACGCCGAGCTGCCGGCTCTTGCGCTCTTCCTGGCTCTGCCGGCGCTGAGCATCGAGCGCGACCTCGAACCCGGCGAGATCCACTACGTACCCACGCTCGCGCGCCATCAGCTCCGTGAGATCGACCGGGAAGCCGAAGGTGTCGTAGAGCTTGAAGACATCCTCGCCGCTGATCGTCCCGCGGATCGCGGTCGATCCCTGCGTGGAGCCGGTCGGAGCCAACTGCTCGAAGCGCGACATCCCGCCGTCGACGGTGGCGAGGAAGCGCTCCTCCTCGGCACGCGTCGTCTCGAGGATGTGGCTCCGCCGGCTCGCGATCTCCGGAAACTGGTCCCCCATCATCTCGATCACCCGCTCGACGACTCGCACGAGAGTCGGCTCGCGACGACCGAGCAACCAGGCATGCCGCACCGCGCGCCGCAGGATGCGCCGGAGCACATAGCCCCGCCCCTCATTGCTCGGGAAGACGCCGTCGGCGAGGAGGAAGGTCACCGCGCGCGCATGGTCAGCGAGGACGCGATAGCTCGCCGAATCCTCCCGATGGTAGGCGTACGGCGTGCCGGTGACCTCTGCGACGCGATCGAGCAACGGCAAAAAGAGATCGGTGTGGTAGTTGTTCGAGACCCCCTGCAGCACCGCGGCGATCCGCTCGAGCCCTGCCCCGGTATCGACACTCGGCTTCGGGAGCGGGACGAGCGTCCCATCCGCCTGCCGATCGTACTGCATGAAGACGAGGTTCCAGATCTCAAGGAAGCGCCCCGCCTCCGCGCCCTCGACGAAGGCATCCAGCGAGACGTCCGCGAGATCGGTGCGCGTCCACTCCCCTGAGGCGTCCTTCGGGAAGGCGAAGTCCTTGGTCAGATGCGCGAGGTCGACATAGATCTCGCTGCACGGGCCACAGGGGCCGGTGTCCGCCATCTGCCAGAAGTTGTCGCGCTCGCCGAGGCCATAGATCCGCGTCGGTGGGACGCCGGCGACCTCCTGCCAGAGCTGCCGCGCCTCATCATCCTCGTGGTACACGGTGACGCGCAGATGCTCCTTGGGGAGCTTCAGCTCCTCGGTCACGAACGCCCAGGCGAAGCGGATCGCGTCGCGCTTGAAGTAGTCGCCGAACGAGAAGTTGCCGAGCATCTCGAAGAAGGTGTGGTGCCGCGCCGTGTGGCCCACCTGCTCGAGGTCATTGTGCTTGCCACCGGCGCGGACGCACTTCTGGCTCGTGGTCGCGCGGCGCTGCCCATCGGGGGGCGCCTCCTGCCCGAGGAAGATCTTCTTGAACGGCACCATCCCTGCGTTGGTGAAGAGCAACGTGGGATCGTCGGCGGGCACGAGCGCGGAGCTCGGGCGGATGATGTGTCCCTGCCGGGCGAAATAGTCGAGGAAACGGCGGCGGATCTCGGAGGCGTGCATCCCGGGAAAATTACACGGGCCGTCCCCCTACCGCTCCTCGGCGCCCCCGCGCACCAGCCGCGCCAGCGCCGCCCCGTCGAACCGGCCGCGCACCACCAGGACCCCCTCCCCTTCGTCGGGGTCGCTCGAGGTCACCTCGCCGAGCCGATGCGCCTCAGCGAGCAGCTTCCCATCGGTCATCGGGATGGCCAGGACGACCTCGGGACGGCGGGCCCGCTGGGCTTCGCGCAGGAGGTCGCGGAGCGGCTCGAGTCCCGCCGGAGCGGCGGCGCTGGTGAAGACACTCCCAGGGGCGAGATTCGCGATGCGCGCCTCGAGCGCGGCACGCACCTCCGGCTCGAGCCGATCGACCTTGTTTAACACATAGACCATCGGGATCTCATTCGCGTCGAGCTCGGCGAGGACCTGATCCACCACGAGACGATGCTCCTCCCACGAGTGGTGACTCGCGTCGATCACATGGAGCAGGAGATCCGCCTCCTGCACCTCCTCGAGCGTCGCGCGGAAACTGGCGACGAGATGGTGCGGGAGCTTGCGGATGAACCCCACCGTGTCAGTGAGGAGTACCGATTGATGGTCGCCGAGGTCGACCTCGCGGGTGAGCGGATCCAAGGTCGCGAAGAGGCGATCCTCGACGAAGACCTCGGCGCTCCCGGAGATCCCGCGCAGGATCGAGCTCTTTCCCGCATTGGTGTAGCCGACCAGCGAGGCCTTGAAGGCGCCGGTCCGGCCCGCGCGCTGCACATGCCGTGCCTTGGTGACCTCCTCGAGCCGCTCCTTGAGCAACCGGATCCGGTGCCCCACGAGACGACGGTCGGTCTCGAGCTGCGTCTCGCCAGGACCGCGCACGCCGATGCCGCCGCGGAACTTCTCCAAGTGGGTCCACATCCGCACGAGGCGTGGGAGCGAATACTCGAGCTGCGCCAACTCCACCTGCATCCGCGCCTCAGCTGAGCGCGCCCGCACCGCGAAGATGTCGAGGATGAGCTCCGCGCGATCGATCACCCGCTTCCCGACCTCACCCTCAAGGTTTTTCCCCTGCGCCGGCGAGAGCTCGTCGTCGAAGATGACCAGCGTCGCCTCGGTGGCGCTCACCAACTGTTTGAGCTCCTCGACCTTGCCGCGTCCGATATAGGTGGCCGGGTCGGGGCGATCGATCTGCTGCGTGAGGGTCCCGACCACGACGGCGCCCGCGGTGTCGGTGAGCTGTGCCAGCTCGTCCAGATGCTCGGCGGCTTGGTGGCGATCGGTCCCACGCTTGAGTGGCGCGCCGACGAGGATCGCCCGCTCCTGCGGGGGCGCGAGCTCGATCAGATCCTTGCTCATCGACGCACCGTGCCCGCGCTCTCGAAGGGGCGCGTGATCCCGCCGAACGCGGTGACGTAACGGAACTCCCCGGTCACCCGGTACGGGACCGTGCCCGAGGATACGAAGCGCACCATCACCACTCGCAGCGCATCGAGCAAGAATTCGACGGGGACCTCGACCATCGTCGTGGAGCGCGGCAGCAGGGTGACGACCCGCTCGACATTCCCCGTCGCGACCTGCGTGGAGTCCACCCACACGGTGTAGCGCACGGCCGCGACGTCGAGACGGAAGTCGTTGGGGTTCTCCACGCGCAACGTGACGTCGAGCGCCCCGCCGCGCAGCCCGATGTTCCGGACCTTGGTATCGGCGACGGCGACCTCGGGAGGGATGAACGCCGCGCGTGCGAGCGAGCGACACCCCGTCAGCGACAAGAGCGCCGCGATGACCAGCAGAGACCACGACCACCGCCGCCCCACCCCCGTCACCTCCCAATGCCTTCCGACGTGCGTGCGATCAGCCATGCGATCCCTCATTCGGTGTGTGCCCCTCCTGTCCTTGCGCCACGCGCTCGGCGAGCGAGCGCCACCATGCCATCCGCTTCTTGATCTCCTTCTCGAATCCGTGACATCCGGGCTCGTAGAAGGTCGCTCCGTGCACCTCATCCGGGAGGTAGTCCTGTGGGAGATACCCCTCAGGGACGTCGTGCGCATACCGATACCCCGCCCCATATCCGAGCTCCTTCATCAAGGCGGTCGGGGCGTTGCGGATGTGGAGCGGCACCTGCGCCGCCGGGGTCGATCGGGCTGCCTCACGTGCGGCGGCCCATGCGATATAGATGCGATTCGACTTTGGTGCCGTCGCCAGATAGACCGCGGCCTCGGCGAGCGCGAGCTCCCCTTCGGGGGACCCGAGGAAGTGGTAGGCGTCCCGCGCGGCGATCGCGAGCGAGAGGGCGCGCGGGTCGGCGAGCCCCACATCCTCCGCCGCGAACCGCACCGTGCGGCGCGCGATGTACATCGGGTCCTCGCCCCCCTCGATCATCCTCGCGAGCCAATAGAGCGCGCCCTGCGGATCGGAGCCTCGCAGCGCCTTGTGATAGGCGGAGATGAGGTTGAAGTGCTGCTCTCCCGACTTGTCGTATTGCGCGACGCGCTGTTGAAGCGCCGCCTCGACCAGGTCCGGCGAGATGCGATCCGTCGCGAGCGACGCCGCCGTCTCGAGCACGGTGAGCGCTCGGCGCGCGTCCCCGTCGGCGAGCTGCGCCAAGGCGTCCCGCGCGCCGGGCTCCAAGGTCAGACCGAGGCTCCCCAAGCCGCGTTCGGGATCCTGCATCGCCCGATCGAGCAACGTTGCGATCGCCGTCACGGTCAGGGGCTGGAGCACCACGACCCGCAACCGACTCAACAACGCCCCGGTCAGTTCGAAGCTCGGGTTCTCCGTCGTCGCCCCGATCAGGGTCAGCAAGCCGCTCTCCACATGCGGGAGCAAGGCATCCTGCTGCGCGCGATTGAAGCGATGGATCTCGTCGATGAAGAGGATCGTCCTCGTCGCGAAGAGGCCGCGCTTCTCCGCGGCGGCGACGATCTCCCGTAGGCGTGGGATCCCATCGGTGACCGCGCTGAAGGGGACGAACTCCGCCTCGACATGCTGAGCGACGAGCCGCGCGATGGTCGTCTTCCCACTCCCCGGTGGTCCCCAGAGGAGGAACGATCCCGGCTCCCCACTCGCGATGGCGCGCCGCAACGGCTTCCCGTCGCCGAGCAGCGCCTCATGCCCCACCACCTCGTCGAGCGTGCGCGGGCGCAACCGCGCCGCCAGCGGCACGCCGCTGGCGGCGCGCGCGGCACGGCCGGTGCTCACGTCGCGATCAGGGTGCGAAGGATCAGGGCGATCCCGCACCCGACGAAGAAGGCGACATTGTGTCCCCACCCGCTCTTCCCCTGGAACTCGGGGATCAGATTCGAGGCGCCGACGTACAACGTGACGCCCGCCGAGAGGGCGAGTCCTGCCTGTCGCAAAGGGTCGAGCCATTCGGTGAGGGCCACGCCGACGAGTGTCGCGACCCCAAGGGCCGTGGCGGCGCCGAGGGCCGCTCGACGGGTGCGTCCCGAGGCGACCCAGAGGGAGGCGATGGCGAGCCCCTCCGGCACCTTGTGCAGGAGGATGGCCCCGAAGACCAGGATTCCCAGATCGGGACCGACGTGGAGCGCGCTGGCGATCGCGACGCCGTCCACGAAGGTGTGGAGCAAGAGCCCGACGAGCGCAGCGTTCCCCACCTCGCGCCCGACGATGTGGGTCTCCTCACCGAAGTGGAAATGGCCGACAAGGGCATGCTGAGTGAGATGGACCAGCAGGAAGCCGAGGAGGATGATGACCGGCGCCGGCGGCCCCCCGGCGAGCAAGGCCTCTGGGAGGAGCTCGGTGAGGGAGACGGCGACGAGGAAGCCCGCCGAGAGGGCGAGCTGGAGCTCGAGCGTGCGCGGCGCCCACTTGGGGCGGGCGGTGATCGCGGCGGCCCCCACGACGTTCCCCGCCGCCGCGACCACGGCGTAGAGCACTGAGGTCACGACTCGGTGGTGCGCCGCAACGCCTGCACGAGCCCGCGCAAGGCGAGCTCATATCCGTCCGCCCCAAACCCCGCGATCACCCCGATCGCGCCTGGCGCGAGCCACGAATGCCGTCGCTCCGGCTCCCGCCCCCAGATGTTGGAGAGGTGGACCTCGGCGTACGGGAGCCGGACGGCCGTCAGCGCATCACGAATGGCGAGACTCGTGTGCGTCCAGGCCCCAGCGTTCACCAGCGCCCCATCCACCACCCCGTAGCAGTTGTGGATCGCGTCGATCATCCGCCCCTCGTCATTGAACTGCGAGAAGAGGAGGGTGATGCCGAGCGTCTCTCCCACGGCCTCGAGTCGCGATTCGATCTCCCCCAAGGTGGTGGTGCCGTAGATGGCCGGCTCGCGAATGCCGAGCAGGTTGAGATTCGGTCCGTTGAAGACGGCGATGCGCATCAGGAGACCCCCCGGAGCCATTGGTCGAAGTCCTCACCCGTCAGGTCGGCGCGTGGTGGCGATCCGACGTGCTTCGTCGGACGCGTCTCGGTCGCGGTGGGGCGCGCGGTCGGCCGTAACGGCGGCACGACGGGCGGTCGACGCAACGCACGGGACGCCACCGGTTGCCGCGCGAGCTGACGGAGCACCTCACGCGCGGACGGTCCGGTACCGACCGGGAGGTCGAGTCCCATCCCATCCGGTGCTGGCATCGGGAGCGAGATCGCCTCGAAGGATAGACCTGCGAGGAGTGACTCCTCCGTGACATCGGCGAGAGGGGCGATGCGGTGCGCATCCTCGGAGAAATCGAATGCGCTTTCGATCGCGTGCGCGTCCTCCAGGCGTTCCGGCTCGGAACTCTCCTGACGCTCTCCCAGCGCGATCACCTCGCGCAACCGGGCCGAGAGACGAGCATCATCCGGCGCCCGGCTCACGAGTTCACGGTAGATCGCGACCGCGCGCGCCAGGATCCCCTGCTGCACGTAGAGCTCGGCCATGGTTTGCGTCACGAAGACCGAAGGCATCGGCGCGTCGGCCTCCGTCTCCGGCGCGGGCGCGGGCGCGAGCGGGAGAAGGTACGACAACTCGCTCGCGACCGGATCGTCGGGGTCGAGGGTGAGGGCCGCGCGCACCACGACGCCAGCCTCATCAAGGTGTCCGAGGTCCCGCAGGCAGCGTGCGAGGATCCCCAGACAGAGGACGTTGCGGGGCACCTCTCCCAGCACGGCGCGGAGGACCACGACCGCGTCCTCGAACCGGCCGTCCCGCCGCAGGGCCTCCGCATACGAGACGCCGAACCGCGTCGGCTGATCGGCGAATCGGAGGCGAAGGGCGTCAAGACGATCGAAGTCGGACATGCCGGGGGGCGCGGGGAAAGGGCGGTTCGGGCGTCAGCGCCCGTCGCGGAAGCTAGCATCGCCCAACGGGGATGGTCAATTCAGAAGTGCCCGTCTCGCTTGATTTTACGTCGTGGCGACCGGTAGGTTTTAGGGTTACTCCGTGCAGGACTTTCACCGTCAGCCTCAGGGTTCTCGTCCGTGCTGCAACAGATGCGGGGCATCGCGAAGTACATCTGGATCTTCCTCTTCGTCGCCTTCGTCGGCGGCTTCCTCCTCGGCGACATGTCTGGGCTCATCGGCCGCGCGCCGGTCACGAGCGCGACGATCGTCGCCAAGGTGAATGGGGACGAGATCCCCTACCTCTCGTGGCAGAACCTCGTCCAGCAGCTCCGACAGCAGCAGGAGCAGCAGGCGGGACGGGCCCTGACGCTGGACGACCAGCGCCGGCTCGAGGAGCAGGCGTTCGAGCAGATGGTCTCCGACCTCCTGCTCCAGCAGGAATACAAGCGGCGTGGGATCCGCGTCTCCGATGCCGAGATCCGGCAGGCGGCCCTCAGCTCCCCGCCCCCGCAGCTCATGCAGAATCCCGACCTCCAGACAGACGGGCGCTTCGACCTCCAGAAGTATCAGCGCTTCCTCAGCTCGCCGGTGGCGAAGCAACAGGGGCTCCTGGTGCAACTCGAGAACTACTACCGCACGGAGCTCCCGCGCGCGAAACTCTTCTCCCAGCTGATCGCCGACGCCTATGTGAGCGATGCGCGGCTCTGGCAGACCTTCCGTGACGAGCGGGACAGCGCCACCGTGCGCTTCGTGGCGCTCCGTCCGACCCCGGCCGAGATCGCCACGACCGAGGTGAGCGATAGCGAGGTGAAGGCGTTCTACGACCGATTCAAGGATCGCTGGACCCGTCCGGGCCGAGCGGTGGTCTCGCTCGTGACGATCGACCGCACCCCATCCGCGGCCGACACGGCTGCGACGCGTGAACGCGCGCGCGCGCTACGCGTGGAGATCCTCTCCGGCGCGGCGGGCTCGAGCTTCGCCGATGTGGCCCGCCGCGAGTCGGCGGACACGGTGTCCGGCGCGCAGGGGGGCGACCTCGGTCGTGGTGGCAAGGGGCGCTTCGTCCCCGCCTTCGAGACCGCCGCCTATGCGCTTCGCCTGAACCAGATCTCAGAGCCGGTCCTGACCGCCTTCGGCTGGCATCTGATCCAGGTGACCGATCGCAAAGGGGACACGCTCTCGCTCCGCCACATTTTGTTGAAGGTGGAGCAGGCCGAGGCATCGGCCACCCAGACGGATCGTCAGGCGGACCGCCTTTCCGCGATCGCCGCAGGGTCGAGCGAGCCGGCGAAGCTCGACAGCGCGGCGGGGGAGCTCAAGCTCCTCATCTCACAGATCCCCGTGCAGGATGGGCAGCAGGCTTCGTATCTTGGCCGCCCCGTTCCTGGCCTCACGGGCTGGGCCTTCTCTGGCCCCGTCCCCGGCGAGATCAGCGACCTCCTCGATGACGAGAACGGGTACTATCTGGCGCGCCTCGATTCGCTGAGCGTCGGCGGACTCCAATCCTTCGCCACGGTGAAGGAGGAGATCCGCAGCGTCCTCAAGGGCCGGAAGGCCGCGGCCGCGCAGCTGAGCAAGGGCGAGACCCTCCTCCGTGAGGCGAAGGGGGCCTCGCTGACGGCGGCGGCGACAAAGGCGAACATCGTCGCGGACAGCGCCGGTCCCTTCACGCGCCTCGGATTCATCCAAGGGCTCGGCTATGCCAATGAGGCGATCGGCGAAGCCTTCTCCATCCCGGTGGGAGGCCTCGGGCTGGCGCAGACCGATGAGGCGGTGGTGGTGATGCAGGTCCTCGCGCGGGTCGAGGCGAACCAGACCGAGTTCGAGGCGATGAAGGGGATCCTTCGCGAACAAGCGCTACAGGGCGCTCGCGAGCGCCGGGTTCGGCTCTTCCTCGACAACCTTCGCAAGGAGGCGACGATCGTCGACCGCCGAACCGAGATCAACGCCGGGGTGCGTCGGCAGTCGCAGATCGCCCCGTGATGGGCTGAACAGGGCGGCCGCGAACGCCTTGAGCGGTACGCACACGGGGGGCCAGCGCTTTGCGCTGGCCCCCCGTCGTCGATGCACCGCCCCGACCTCACATCAGCCGCTTCGGCTCCTTCTCCTCGGTATCGTCGTGCTGGACGCTCCGGGACTCCCCCGGCGGGAGCGCCTCGCGGTCGGCCGGCGCGGCGATCTCCCGCTGCACGTCATTCATGTTCCGCTTGAACTCGCGGATCCCCTTCCCGATCCCTCCCATGAACTCGGGCACCTTCTTGGCGCCGAAGACGACCAGGATGACCAACGAGATGAGGATGAGTTCCCCAGGACCCAGACCGAACATGGACGACCCCCTTAGAACAGCGAGCGCGCGACGAGGTAGGCAGCGAGGACCCCGACGATACTCAGGAGTGAGATGTCGAGCGCGATGGGTCCCAACCCGATGCTAATGATAATCAGATCGAGGGTGAGCGGTCCGATCGCCGCCGTCATCCCCGTGGTGAGGAACTCCTTCACCGCCCCGGAGGGGAGGAAGAGCCGAAGCAGATGCGTCAGGAAGCCCCCGACGATGAACCCACTCGCCAAGACGATGGCGTGAAACGCCGGACGATGCTTCGCGGACCCTTGCGCCATCAGGCTCTCCGGTCGAGGACGAATGCCAGCGCGTCGGCGAGGGACTGCCGCACGTCAGAATCCGGGATGTCGACGAGCGCCTCCTCGGCCTCCGCGGCCCAGCCTTCCCCCTGCCGCCGCGCATAGTCGAGCCCCCCGCACTCCGCCACGATCCCGACGACCTCGGCGATCGACTCGTCACTCGGCACCGGGTCGGCGAAGAGGGCATCGACGCGCCCACGCTGAGCGCGGGACATCATCGGAAGCGCCGCGATGAGCGGCAACGTGACCTTGTGTTCGCGGAGATCGAGGCCGGTCGGTTTCCCCGTAACCTCCTCCTGCGCCGTGTAATCCAGCAGATCATCGGCGACCTGGAAGGCCATCCCCATCCGCTCACCGAACTGCCGTAACTGGCGACGGAAGCGCGGCGCCCCCGCGAGGGCGCCCATCTCACAGGCTGCCCCGACCAGCGACGCCGTCTTGGCAAGGATCAACCGCTGGTAATCCGCCTCGCTGAAGCTCAATGCGTCGAACGATGCGAGTTGGCGGAGCTCGCCCAGCGTCATCTCGTTCGAGGCGGCCGTGAAGACGCGCAGCGCCTCGAGATCGCCGAGCCGCACCAGTTCGGCGATCGCCTTGGAGAAGAGGAAGTCGCCCATGAGCACGGCGACCTGATGACTGAAGAGCGCATTCAGCGTCGGTTGGCCGCGCCGCAACACCGAGTGGTCGACGGAATCGTCGTGTACCACACTCGTGAGATGCACCAGCTCGCTGACCGCCGCGAGCGGGAGCGCCCGATCCTCCGGCGTCCCTTCGACCGAAGAGGCGAGGAGGAGGAGCGTCGGGCGAAAGAGCTTCCCCCGCATCCCACGCAGATGGGCGCTGGCCGCCTGGACGATGTCGACATCGGCTTGGACGATGCGCCACATCTCGTCCGATACGCGGTCGAGCCGGTCTCGGATCGGGGCCTGGATTTCGCGGAGCCCGGGGACGGACGGCGCGGAGGGGAGGGGGGATTCAGGGGTCACGGCGTCGCGCGTTCGAGCGAAGTAAGCCGATCGACGAGGTCGCGAAATCGCCCGTCGACGGCGAATACCCGCTGATAATAACGACGCGCCTCGCCTGGAGCTCCCAGGGCTTCGGCCACCTGCCCTAACAGGAATAGGACCCCGACCAGTACCTGATCCGTCGCCCCCTCTTCCGTCAACGCCCGCTCGAGGATGGCCTGCCCGACCGCGTGCTGCCCCTTATCGACGAAACAACGGCCCAACGCCTCGAGGATACGGAGTCGGTGCCTCGGCGAGCGCAATGCCTTTTGGAAGGCTCCGATCGCCTCGTCTATCAGCCCCATCTCGCGGTAGGCGACGCCGAGCTCGTAATGCGCCGCAGGGTCCTCATCCGCCCTGCTTGCCGCGATCCCCTGCGTGAATCGCGTGAGCATCCCCTGAAAATCCATCGGGCGCGACTCGCTGGCCGCTGGCTCCGCGACAACGATACGCGTACTCCCTCGTTCGATGCTCTCCTTGAGCCAATCCCCGAGCGAGACGAGCCCCTCTTCCGACCCAGCCGAGGGGGATGTCGGACCCGACGGACGCGTCCGGAGAGGGACGTCTGGGCTCACCGGCACGGCATCCGGTGCGGGCGGGAGGGCGGAGAGGGCGGCATGGGCGCGCACGTCATCGGGATCGATCGCCAAGACCCGCTGGAAGACCGCTGAGGCCCGCTGCGGGGCACCGCCCCGCGCGAGGACATCGCCCAGATCCAGGAAGGCCCCGGTCAGCCGCTGCGAATCCCCAGAAGCCGCCGCCGATTCGACACGGCGCTGGTGGAATCGCACCGTGTCGGGGGCGACGCGCACCAGTTCCTCCGTCAACGAGGCGACGCTCGCCGCGTCCCCGGCTCGCTCGCAGAGGTCGAGCGCATGCTCCAGCTCCGCGATCCCCTCGTCCCGTCGTCCCGCGTCCAACAAGGCCTCGCCGTAGAGCCGCCGGAGGAGCCAATCCTCGGGCGCCATCCCCCCCTGGGCCGCCAGCCCATCGACCGTGGGCGCGAGTGCGACGGAGGTGACGCGGCGCGCCGGACCCTCCGGACGGATCGCATCCTGAGGGGCCCGCTGTGACACCTCGAGCTCGGCCAGATCGAGAAGCGTGAGCCTCGCGGGGGCGTCCGGCTCGATCAAGGGGAGGTCGGTGACGGGCGTGGCGGGCGCAACTCCCTCGGGAGGCACGTCCTCCGCCCCCGCCGCGGGCGCATCGATGGGCGTGAGGGCCTCGAGCCCGAATTCCGGTCCGGCCGCCGCGGGCTGCCCAAGGAGCCCTCGCTCCGGTGGCGGGAGGTCCAGTTGGTCCTCCTCGGCCGGCTCGCTCGCCAGGATCACCCCGCCGTCGAACACGCCCGTGGGTCTCGGGAGGTTCACCGCCCCGACATCGAGAAAGACCAACCCGTCAGCGGACGCCATCCGATCCTGCTGCACCGCCGAGAGCTCCGCCTCCGGATCGAGCGCTCGCAACCGCGCAGCGACGACGTCGGCATCCGGGATCCGTCCCTGTCGCATGAGCTGCGCATGCGCGAGCTGCAACTGCTCGATCGCCTCGTCCACGCGATCGGCATTCGCCAGCTGGTCCGCCAACATCACGCGGACGTCGCTCTCCTCGGGTACGAGGTCGGCGAACTCCTTGAGCGCCCGGAAGGCCTCGGTCAGGTCTCCCTGTTGCTGCGTCCGGTTGGCGTATTCGATGAAATTCAGCCGGGCCTCGACGCGGAATCCCTTCGCCGCGAGGATGCGTCCGAGCTTGTAGTAGACGATGGTCCGCCCCGGCGAGTGCCGGAGGATCTTGTTGCAAAGCGCGATCGCCGGGTTGTAGAACCCACCTTCGGCGTAGTGGTCGACCGCGCGCTCCCACATCGCGACCGCGTCCGTGGTCTCGCCCGCCTTCAGCAGGAGATCGCCCAAGCGGTTGTACAGCGGGACGTCGATCGGATCAGCTTCCCCGTTCTCGAACAGCTCGACGATCTCGCGATACGCGACGATCGCGCCATCGATGTCCTTCCCGGACTCGAGATCAGCCGCGCGACGCTTGAGCTTGGAGATGTCGGTCACGGGGCAAAGCTAGCGGCCGAACCCTCGACAAGACAAGCGTTTGACTCGCACGGACCCACGGCATGCCGCGCCGACCTCCCCCCTCACCCTAGGTGTGCCGGACGCCCCCCGACCCAGGTCCGCTGACAGCATCGATCGCCGTACCAGTACGGGATCTCGCGGTGGTCTCGCACGTCAAAGAGCGCGAGGTCAGCCTGGAACCCCGGCGCGATCTGGCCGATCTCGTGAGCCAGGCCCAGCGCCGCGGCGCCGTTCACCGTCGCGGCGACGAACGCCTCGGCGACGCTTAGCCGGAGTTGACTGACCCCGAGGGTGAGGACCAGTGGGAAGTTGACCGTGGGACTGGTCCCGGGATTGAAATCCGAGGCGAGAGCGACCGGGACCCCCGCGGAGATGAGGGCGCGCGCCGGGGCCTGCTTGGGCCGACCGAGGAAGAGCATCGTGCCGGGGAGGAGGGTCGCGACCGTCTGGGCCGCGGCGAGCGCCTGGATCCCCTGCTCCGAGATCGCGGCGAGATGATCCGCACTCGTCGCCCCGAGCTCGGCGGCGAGCTCGGCGGCCGCCCCGTTCTCGAGCTCATCGGCATGCAGCTTGAGCTGCAGGCCGGCCGCGCGTGCGGCCCCGAGGATGCGACGGGCCTCGTCGACCGTGTAGACCCCGGGCTCGCAGAAGACATCGCAGAAGCGGGCGAGTCCCTCCGCGGCCACGGCTGGGATCATCTCCTCGGTGACGAGACCGATGTAGGCCTCACGATCCCGCGCCGTCTCCCGATGGTCGAGCGGGACCTCATGCGCGCCGAGGAAGGTGGGGACGAGGCGGAGGGGGAGATCGGCCGCGAGCTGACGGATGACGCGGAGCGTGGTGAGCTCCGACTCGAGCGAGAGTCCGTACCCCGATTTGATCTCGACGGTGGTGGTGCCGTGTGCGGCGATACGACGCAACCGCTCGGTGGCGAGCGCGATGAGGTCGGCGGCGGTCCGACTCCGCAGGTCGCGCACGGAGGAGTGGATTCCTCCGCCCCGCTTCGCGATCTCGAGATATCCGAGGCCCGCGGCGCGCATCTCCTGCTCCTCGTAGCGTGCGCGGCCGAAGATCGCATGCGTGTGGGAATCAACGAAGCCCGGGGTGATCACGCCATGCCCACAATCGACGATCGTCGCCGCGGGATACGCCGTACGGAGCTCGGCCTCCGGGGCGACGGTCAGGATACGCCCGTCGTCCTCGATCGCGATGCCCACGCGTTCCCGCACCGCGGCGTCTCCCTGCTCCACACCCCGCCGAGCGCGTGCGGGGCCCGCGCAGGTGACCACCTGAGAGGCGTTGAGGAAGAGCTGGGTCATGGGGAGGCCACCAAGTCCTGGAACCGGTTGAGACGCAAGGGTGCCTGCGCCTCGCCGCGACAGGCGTAGAAGCAACGATCACAGGCGATCGGCTCGTACCCCTGATAGTCGCGCCACGGCCCGTCGGTCGGGAAGTCGGGGCAACGCCGGATCCCGCCGTAGGGATCGATATGCACGGTGTCCTTCCCCGACTCACACGGCGCCGTGAGGTCGCCGCGCACCCAGCGCGGGATCTGCGCGAGATAGTGATCGGAATTGGAGATGGTGCCACGCCGCCGCCGCTTGAAGGCGAGGAGCTCCGCGACGAGTGCCTCGACCCGTGCCTGATGCGCTGGGCCCAAGAGATGGTCGCGATTCCCGTTCTTGAAATCGGTGTACACGGAAAGATTCACCCCAGCGCGCATCGCCTCCGCCGCACGGACGATCGGGAGGATCTCGTCGAGGTTGTCGTCCTTGATCACCGTGTTGAAGCGCACCGTCATCCCCTCGGCGCGGATCCGTTCGGCGGTGGCGAGGATCTTGGCCGTGAGGCCGGGGATCCCACGCGCCTGATCGTGTCGGCCATCGAGGTAGTCCAGGGAGATGCCGAACTGTCCGATCCCCGCGGCCCAGAGGGAGCGGGCGCGCTCGATGGACAACATCGCGCCGTGGGTGAGCACCGTCATCCAGACGGGGAAGACCGCCGTATGGACACCGTGCACCAACTCCTCCAGGTCAGACCGGAGGAGGGGTTCCCCACCCGTCCAGGTGATCATCATCGGATCGAAGGCCACCGCGGCGTCGACGAAGGAGCGCCGCTCCTTGGCCTTCATCTCCGACGAGGTCTTCCAGTAGTCACAGAAGGGACATCGCGCATTGCACCGCATCGTGACCTCGAAGTTCACGAGGACGGGGCGACGGCGCAGTCGGAGCCGCGCGTACTTCAGGCTGAATGGCAGGAGATGCCAGGGCCGGAAGCGCGTGCTCAGCAATGGAGCGACGGCAGCTGGATCCCCTCGCGCGCCGCGGTCTCGCGCGCGATCTCGTAGCCGGCATCCGCATGACGCGCGACGCCGATCCCAGGATCATTGGTGAGCACGCGCTGCAGCCGCTCGCGCATCGCCGGGGTACCGTCGGCGACGATCACCTGCCCCGCGTGGAGCGAGTTCCCGATCCCGACACCCCCGCCATGATGGAAGGAGACCCAGCTCGCCCCGCTCGCCACATTGAGCAGCGCGTTGAGGATCGCCCAATCCGCAACAGCGTCGCTCCCATCGCGCATCGCCTCGGTCTCGCGGAAGGGGGAGGCGACGCTCCCCGTGTCGAGATGATCGCGCCCGATGGCGATCGGCGCGGAGACCTCGCCCCGCGCGACGAGATCATTGAGCGCCATCCCGAACTTCGCGCGCGCCCCCTGCCCCAACCAACAGATGCGAGCCGGGAGTCCTTGGAAGTGGATCCGTTCGCGCGCGAGGTTGATCCAGCGCTTGAGGTGCTCATCCTCGGGGAACATCTCGAGCACGAGTTCATCAGTGCGGGCGATATCCTTGGGATCACCCGAGAGCGCCGCCCATCGGAACGGCCCCTTCCCCTCGGCGAACAGCGGGCGGATGTACTCCGGGACGAAGCCAGGGATCTTGAAGGCGTTCGTGACACCGGCATCGAGGGCGACGGTGCGGATGTTGTTGCCGTAATCGAAGGCGATGGCGCCGCGGCGCTGCATCTCGAGCATCGCCTTCACATGGACCACCGCACTCTCCGTGGAGCGGCGTACATAGGTCGCGGGATCGGCGGTGCGGAGCGCGTTCGCCTCAGCGAGCGTCATCCCGTGCGGGACATACCCGTTCAGCATGTCGTGCGCCGAGGTCTGGTCGGTGACGACATCGGGGATATCCCCACGCGCGATGAGCGCGGGCAGCACCTCCGCCGCATTGCCGACCAACCCGACGGAGAGGCCGCGCTTGGCGGCCTGCGCCTCGCGGACCCAGCGCATCGCCTCGTCGAGGTCGTGGGTGATGCGATCACAGTACCCGGTATCGACGCGCTTCTGGCTCCGCGCGGGATCGACATCGATGCCAAGGAAGGCGGCGTCGTGCATCGTCGCCGCCAGGGGCTGCGCGCCTCCCATGCCACCCAGACCGGCCGTCAGGACGAACCGCCCCGCGAGCGAGCCCCCGAAGTGCTGGCGCGCGACCGCCCCGAAGGTCTCGTACGTCCCCTGCACGATCCCCTGCGAGCCGATGTAGATCCATGAGCCGGCGGTCATCTGTCCATACATCATGAGCCCCTTCCGCTCCATCTCGCGGAAGTAGTCCCAGGTGGCGAAGCGTCCGACAAGATTGGAGTTCGCGATCAGGACGCGCGGCGCATGCGCATGCGTGCGGAAGACCGCGACCGGCTTCCCGCTCTGGACGAGCAGGGTCTCATCGTGCTCGAGCCCGCGCAGGGCGCGCACGATGTCGTCGAAGGCCTGCCAATTGCGGGCCGCTCGCCCGGTCCCGCCGTATACCACGAGATCATCGGGACGCTCAGCGACCTCGGGATCGAGGTTGTTCATGAGCATGCGAAGGGCAGCTTCCTGCTCCCACCCCTTGCAGGAGATCGTGGCGCCGCGCGGCGCGCGGACAGGACGTGGCTGAGACATATCGGGAAGTTAGTGCGCGAGGGTGGCGAAACGCCCCTGCGTGATGGCGAGGGCGAGCCGTTCGATGTCGGGACCCAGGACACGGTCCGCGGTCAGCGAGGAGACGAGCGACCGGACCTCCGCCTGGGCCGCCTCGACGGCGCGACTCCCGCGGAGCGGCCGGCGGAAATCGATCCCTTGGGCGGCGCACATGAGCTCCACGGCGAGCACCTGCTCGACGTTGCGGAGCAGGCGCCGCAGCTTGGTCGCCGCCCCCATCGCCATCGGGACCACGTCCTCCTTGTTCCCGTCGGTCGGGATCGAGTCGACGCTCGCGGGATGGGCGAGCCCCTTGCACTCGCTGGTGATCGCCGCCGCGGTCACCTGCGCCATCATGAAGCCGGAGCTGACGCCCGCCGTCGGGGTGAGGAAGGGCGGGAGTCCTTCATTGAGATCGGGGTGCACGAGGCGATCGATCCGCCGCTCGCTCATGACGGCGAGGTTCGTCATCACGATCGCGAGGACATCAAGCGCGAGCGCCACCGCTTGCCCGTGAAAGTTCCCGCCGGAGAGCATCGTCCCGTCGTCGAAGACGAGCGGGTTATCCGTCGCCGCATTCAGCTCGGTGGCGATGAGCCTCTCGGCAAATTCGATCGCCTCGAGGACGGGGCCATGGACCTGGGGCATGCAGCGGAGCGCGTAGGCATCCTGCACACGAGAGTCACCCTCGCGATGCGATTCGCGGATCTGGCTGTCACGCAGGAGCGCGAGCAGGAGGGCCGCCGAGGTCTGCTGCCCACGCTGACCGCGGGCGGCGTGGATGCGCGGATCGAAGGCGGTCGGCGTCCCCAACAGCGCCTCGAGCGACATCGCCCCAGCGACATGCGCGGTGAGCCAGGCGCGGCGGGCCGCCGTGACCGCGAGCGCCGCGACCGCGGTGTGCGCCTGGGTGCCATTGACCAACGCGAGCCCCTCCTTGGGGCCCAGCGTCACGGGAGCGAGCCCCTGCGAAGCCAACACGTCCTTGGCCGGACCGCGCCCACCGGGATGATTGAGCTCCCCCTCGCCTATGAGGGCGAGGGCCAGATGGGCGAGTGGCGCGAGATCCCCACTCGCTCCAACAGAGCCCTGCTCCGGGATCTCCGGCCAGCATCGCGCGTTCAACATCCCGCAGAGCAGCTGGGCGAGCTCGGGGCGTGCCCCGCTGAATCCCTTGGCAAGCACATTCGCACGGAGGAGCATCATCGCGCGGACCTCCGCCTCGGGGAGGCGGGGCCCCACCCCGGCGGCATGACTCCGCACGAGATTCACCTGCAGCTGCGCGAGTTGGTCGGCGGGGATCGCGAAGTCGGAGAGCTTACCGAACCCCGTCGTCACGCCATAGACCGCCTCCCCTCGAGCGGCGAGCCCCTCGACCACGGTGCGCGTTGCCCGCATCCGCTCTGCGGCGGACGGTGCGAGGGTGACTGACCGCCCGCCCACAGCGACGGCGACGACATCGGCGATGGTGAGCGAGGCACCATCGAGGATCAGCGGGGCAACCGTCATGGGGTGCGGAGTCCTGCTCCCGGCGGGCGGAACGTCTGGCGATCGTAGTCGAGCTTGATCTCCGGTTGCGCCTTGAGAGAGATGAAGAAGGTGAAGGCGAAGTTGCCGTTCGGCGCCTGGGTGAAGCCGAAGACGGCCCGCCAATCATGGAGCTCGCGCTGGAGCGAGACCACCTGGCTCGCGAACTCGCGCCGCACGACATCGTACGTGGTGCTCCACGACCCCGCCCAGCGCGGGGTGAGGTTGAAGGTCGTGCGGATGCCCACTGAGGTCGTCGGCGGGACGCGGAAGAAGGTCGCGCCCGAGGGACCCGCCGTCTGGGCCACCTGCGTCGCCGCCGATCGCTCGGCCTGGAAGACGCAGGTGTCGTACTGCGGGAATCCCAGCAACGCCTGACACTGCAGCGTGGGGTCGAAGTCCACGATGCGGCCTCCCACCGGCGGCCGCTGGCGCTGCGAACTCACCGTGAAGGCCGCGGTGAACCCCTGCCCTGTCGGGATCTCCTGGATCCCGCCGCGGGTGCGCGTCCCGGTGGTCGCCCCCATGCCGTTGAGCGAGCCCGCGGCGGAGATGAGACCGCCACCCATCGGGCTGGGGTTCATCGTCGGCGTCGCCCCTTGGCGTGACGCCCCAATTGAGATGCCGAGGAGTCGCGCGATCGCTTGGACGAGACTGGAGTTGGCATCAAGGTTGAACGAGGCCCGCACCGCCTCCCGGTACGGTTTGAAGCTCGCCGTGTCGCTCAGGAGATCACCTTGGAAGAGCGAGTAGTCGACGCCGAGGTCGAACCCGGGGAGGAGATCGGAGCGAAAGGTGTACCCGAAGCGATCGGTCGCGAACCCGGTCTTCCCTGTCGCGCGCCGCCGTTCGAAATCGTACGCAATCCCGGTGAACTGGATCGTCGCCACCTTCACCTTCTTCCCACCGTCCGTCGAGAGGTCGGCGGAATCCTCCGGCACACGCAACTTGGCCTCGATGTTCGTCGTGAGGCCGAGCGAGACACGGTTCTGCGCGAGGGAGCCGAGGTACCCGGCCCGCGTGCGCCCGGTCGCGGCAAGGAAGGCATCAGGAACGGAGGCCTCAGGTGAGTATGAATAGCTCACCGTGGGCGAGATGGCGTGACGGAACCGTTGCACCGGACCAAAGCCCGGGAAGAGCGCATAGATGGTTGGCGAGACCCCGAGCCCATAGGAGAGGCGTTTGCGCTGCGTGACCCACGCACCATTGGACCGGAAGGTGCGCACCGCGAAGCCGCCCGGATCGACGTTCGACGCCGTCACCGACGGGGTCAGGTTCCACGTCCCCTGCAGGAACTGGGGGAGCCCGATCGAGATGTCGGCATCGAGGCTCGATTCATAGGTGCGCTGGTAGACCCGATCGACCCGCACCGAACTATCCTGCACATCACGCAGGGTGATGATCTGCGGATAGTCGAAGAGCTGTTGATTGAAGCGGATCCCGCTCTGGACCTGGAAGTCGAAGATCTTGAAGGGAGTCCCGATCGCGAGGGTCGTGGTCCCCGTATTGCGCTTGAGACGCACCGAATCGAGCCCGCTCGCGGTCTGGAGGTAGCGATACGCGAAGTCGCCGGTGGCATCGAGGTTGTAACTGTTCCGCTGCCCGAACTGGAGACTGGGATTGAGGACAAACCATTTGCCGAGCTCGAGCGGCTTGGAGGCGATGTTGAGCGAGGGGAAGTCCTGGTCGACCTGATCGCGCCCGGGGTACTGCCGCCGGGTCCCGCCGAGGTTCACCGAGAAGGGCCCCTGCTGGCGCACCAGATTCATCTGCGAGGCGATCGTCGCCACGGCGGCCAGGGGATTGATGATCGTTTGCCGCTGGATCTGCGTACTGGTGACGTAATTGAGATTGGTGTTGATGCGCGTCCGCGAGGAGAACTCCTGCGCATGGGACCAACTGATCGCGGTGTTCTGGCTCCCGGTGCTCAGGGTGTTCTGCGAGAGCGCGAGCGTCCCCGACGTGAACCGATCGAGCCAGCGATAGCGGATCTCTCCGTTGAACCGCGTCCAGCCCGGGTCCTGCGCCGTCGCGCGGGCACTCGACCGCCAATCCATCGAGACCTGCGCGTCGATGTAATCGTTGATCGCGAAGTAGTAGCCGAGGTTCTCGACGGTGCGCCGATAGGTCGGGCTGTTCCGCACCAACTCGGCGAAGCCGAGGCGCGGGGGGATGATCCCCGAGCGGCGCCCCGAACGGATATCCTGGAAGATGAACGGGAGCCACATCACCGGGACGTCTTGCACATACAGGATGGCAGGACGGGCGACGAGGGTGCTGCCACCGACGCGCTTGAGTTCCTTCGCGAGGAAGTGGTAGTGCGGCACGCTGTCGAGACAGGAGGTGATGACCCCATTTCGACCGTAGACCGTGTTCCGATCGGCGACGGAGTCCGAGGCGAAGGCCGCCTGATGCGCCATCACCTTCCAGTCCTCACCTGCCTTGGCGATGGTGCTGAAGTCTCGGGTGCGTCCTTCCCGCCGCTCCACATCATACACGAGCTCGCGATGCCCGATGATGTCATCCCCACGGGAGGGATCGCGCATCACGATCGTGTCGCCGCTCGCATCGACGCGCTTGAGGCTATCGCTGTAGGCGATCCGATCGGCGACGAGGAGGGTGGAATCGCGCTGCACCGCGGCGCGGGCGGTGGAGTCGCGGAGGAGGGTCATCAGGCGTCCGGTCGCCTCGAACCGGACCTGTCCGGCCTGGTAGCGGACGGCGGTGTACCCGCGTCGCGCCAGCAGCGCCCGGATCACGCTGTCGTCGGGGGCCCAGTCGATGAGCGTCGCCCCAGCGCCGCGCGCGGCAGGGGTGGCGTCCGCACCGCGACGACCTTGCGGGTCGGACCGCCCCTGCGGACCGACCCTGGGATCCGGAAGAATCGTCCCCGGTGCCGCCCCGGGCACCGGCTGGTCCGGTCGCGGTTGCACCGGTCGCGGCCGTGGGGGCTGCGCGTCGAGCCGCATCGGCATCCCACCGCCGAGCAGCAACACCACCGCAGCCACGCCGATGCGGCGGATCCGTCGCCGATGGACGAGCCACGAGATGATGATGCTGACCTCGTAGAGGAGGTAGAGGGGGACCGCCATGAGGATCGTCATGATGAGCAGGTCGCCCGGTGTCACGATCGCCGAGAGGAGGACGCTCGCCGCCATCGCATAGCGGCGAAACCGCATCATCGCCGCCGGCGTCACGAGCCCGAGTGCCGTCAGCCCCAGGACGACGATCGGCAACTGCGAGATCGCGCCGAAGGCCAAGCAGGTCGTGACCATGAACCCGAAGACGTCGCGCGCCGTGAAGAGTGGCTGCAATGAGGCCGACTGCATCCCCACCAGCACCTCGAAGATGATCGGCAGCACGAAGCGCCAGGCGACGAACACCCCGGACGCGAAGAGCATCGTCGCACCGAGGAGCACGGGCACCATCAGTCGCTTCTCGTGCGGATGGAGCGCCGGGGCGAGGAACGACCAGAGGTGATAGCCGATGACCGGCAGCGCCCCGACGAGCCCCACCGCGAACGCGACCTTGAGACTGATCGAAAAGGGATCGAGGGGATGGGTGACGACGAGTTTGCCCTCCGGGAGAAACGGCATCACCGGCGCGGCCAACCAGCCGATCACATCCAACTCCGGGCGCATCACGATGACGAGCGCACCGACCACACCGAGCAGGAGTGCCCCAGCGCTCCACATCAAGCGATGGCGCAGCTCCTCGAGATGGTCGAGGAAGGGCATCTCCGCGGTGGGACCGGACGTCACGCGTGCGCCATGTGGCGGAGGCCTCGACGTCGGGGCTCAGGGGCGCTGCGGAGACCCGACGAACTGCTCGGAGAGGACCGCAGCCTCAGAGCGAGGATAGCGCTGGATGATCTGACGATAGAGCTCCCGCGCCGAATCGCCCTTCCCGGCGACCCGCAACGCCGTCGCCCGCTTGTAGAGCGCCGTCGGCGCTCGGTCCGAATTCGAGTAGCGGGCGACCACCTGACCGTAGGCGGAATCGGCGGCGGCCGCATTCCCCTCGGCGGTGAACGCCTCAGCCATCCCATACAGGGCGTCGGCCGCGAGGTCGGAGCGCGGATACTGCGCGAGGAGCGCCGAGAAGGCGCTGCGTGCCGAAGCACCGCTCCCCCGGCGGAGCTGATCCTGCCCCATCTGGTAGAGTTGCGCCGGTCCCGGGGTCGCGGGCGCCGGCGCGCGTGCCGTGTCCCGACCGATGGGCGCACCCGCGATCGGCGCCGTCGACTTCTCGATGGCGTCGGACTCGAGATCGGCGCGGAGCTCTTGGATGCGCCGCTGCGACTGCCCCGTGAGCTCTTGGATGGCGATCAGTTGCGCACGCACGTTCTGCAGATCCTCGCGCACGTCGCCCCGGAGGCGGATCACTGTCGTGCTGATGCCGCGCACGGTGTCGTTCGTCGCGCGCAGCAGCAGGGCGATCTGGGCGAGCGCACTATCGAGCGACACGGCGCGAAGTGAGTCGCGCGTCCGTTCCGCCGACTGCAGGCGTCGGAACTCATCGCGCACCGCGACGACGTCCCCCTGCACGACCCGAAGATCCTGCTGGGTGGCAAGGCAGGCGCCGGCCGTCATCATGACGGCCGGCGCCCAGACCAGCTGACGGAGCCGGCGCAGGGTCACTTGGTGCCGGTGCCAGCCCCGCCCGCGACGATCTCGAACTCATCGCGGCGATTCTGTGCCCAGGCGGCCTCGGTGGACTCGGTGTTGAGCGGACGCTCCTCACCGAATGAGACGACGGCGATCCGGCTCTCGGCGATCCCGAGATCGACGAGATAGCGCTTGGCCGCGGCGGCGCGGCGCATGCCGAGGGCGATGTTGTACTCGTCCGACCCGCGCTCGTCAGTGTGCCCCGCCACGCGGATCCGAATCGATGGATTCGACTGCAGGAAGGCCAGCTTCGCGTCGAGAGTGGCGCGCGCCTCCGAGCGCAACTCCGACTGGTCATAGTCGAAGAAGATCATCTCGGTGAGGACAGCGCGCGGATCGCTGGTGGCGAGATCGCGGCCGGCGACGGTGCCCGTCACTCCGGCGAGGCGATCGCCGACGGCGGTGGAGGCGGTGCCGGCGGCCGGAGCGCCGGCGCTCGGGGCCGACGCAGGGGCCGGCGCAGGCGCAGGAGCCGCTGCCGGTGTCGCAGCCGGAGCCGCGACCGGCGCCGGAGTCGCGGGGGCTGGTTCCGTCGTCGGGGTCACGCGACTGCACGCCGTGAGGACACCGGCGATCGCGAAGGTCAGGGGGATCGTGCGCGAGATCGTCATGAGGGGGGCGCTCCTACGATGTGAAGGGTCCAGCATGAGGGGAAAGATAACCGGGTCAGGGGACGCTCAGGAGCCGCGGGGACCACGCGCCCATGCGCGCGGGCGCCCCGCGAGTCAGCTGTCGCACCCGACCCGATTCGATATCCAATACCCACAACTGCCGCGTTCCGGTCCGTGAGGAGGTGAAGACGAGGTGCCGCCCATCGGGAGCCCAGGAGGGGTCCTCGTTGATCCCCTCGGTCGTGTACTGGCGCACCGCGCGATCGCGCAGACTGATCGTGGCGATCTGGAACCGCCCATCGATCTGCGTCGAGAAGGCGACGAACCGCCCATCGGGGGACCAGGCGGGGTCGGCGCGATAGGGGGCATCGGTCAACGCAGTCGACGTGAGCAGTTCGGGGTTCGCCCCATCGGCGTCGGTGAGATAGATCTCGTTGCGCCCGAGACGCGAGGAGGTGAAGGCGATACGGCGGCCATCGGGCGCGAAGGTCGGTTGGGCATTGGTCGACCCGCGCCCGACGGTGACGCGCAACGGCGATTCCTCCCAGGCGCCCACGGGGACGACGTAGAGGTCGGTCCCCGACTCCCCCGCCGCGAAGGCGAGCCACTTCCCATCGGGGGAGAACGCTGGCGAGAGACTCAGCGGCGCTCCGGTGCGCACACGCCGCTCCTCCCCACTCGCGAGCTCGTGCACCACCACCGAGGTGCCGTCGTCGCGCATGCGAGCGAAGGCGATCGACCGCCCATCGGGATGCCATGCCGGTCCGAGGGCCGCCCCCACACCCGGCACCGGCTGTTCGTTCGCCCCATCGCTGTCGATCTGCCAGAGCGCCCCGCTCCGGACGAAGAGCACCCGCGTGGCCGCGATGCCGCGCGTCCCCGTCACCCACTCCTCGATGACGTCGGCGATGCCATGCACGGCGAGTCGCCAGGCCGGCGAGAGGCGTGGCCCCGGCAGGGCGAAGCGGCGTGTCTCCTGCGCCTGCGCAGCGACCACATCGTGCAGGGTGACCAGCGCGCTCCCATCCGCTTGGAGCACCACCTGCACGACGCCCGCCGCACCAAGACGCGCGTACAGTGGGTAGTTGAGACGACCGGTTGGTGCCCCCCGATCCGCGTCTGGGGAGATCACGGTGAGTCGATGCCCGAACTCGAGGTCACGCGCGATGATGAGACGGACCGAATCGCCATCGGCGCCGCCCACCGGCAGGAGATAGACCCCCGGCTGCATGCCCGGCGCGTAGGTGAGCCCGATGCGCACACCGGGCTCCTGCGCATGGAGTCGGCACGGCACCGTAGCGATGGTGAGCGTCATCCCGATCACCGTCACCAGGATGCCGCGAGACCAGCTGGACACGTGGCTCATCGCAGTCGCGCGGGGTCGAATCGGAAGGACACCGGGAGGATGTCATCCCCGAACCCTGACGGGAGCGGCCCGAAGCGGCCCTGCGCTGCCTCGACCGCCCCCTCCGCCTCGACATCGAACGCGAAGTTCCCGCTGCGCTGCACGAATCGGAATCCCGACACGCTGCCATCCTGGTGGATGAAGAAGAGCACCTCGGCGGTCAGCGCCCCCGGATTCCGCGGCCGGAAGTTGAGCGCGATCTGCCGCACGATGTTCTGCAGGTACCCAGGGAAGGGGAACTGGATCCCCTCGGTGCGCACCGTGGCGACATCCGTTCCCGTGCCGCCCACCGCGCCCCCGCCCGCGGCAGGTGCGCGCAAGGCAGGGGCCGCCTTGGCGGGCGGGGTCGGCGCGGGGGTCGCACGCATCGGCGCCTTCGCGGTCGGCGCCTTGATCGGCGCCGTCTTCCCCGGGTCGCTGCGTTCCGCTCGGACGGGGACGGGAGCCTTGGCCGGTGGCGTCGGGGCCTCGGGGGCCTGTTCCCGCACCACCCCGACCGCCCGCTCACCCGCAGGGGCAGCCACCAGGTTCACCTCGTACATCATCGGGAGTGTCGGCGGTGCGGCGGTGCGCACGACGAGGAGCGCCAGCATCGCGATGCCATGCACGACCGCCGAGATGATGAGCGGCCCGCGCAGCTCGGAGGGGCCGCGGAGGGCGACACTCACTTCGCGACGTCCTCTGGCTCCGTCACGAGCCCCACATCGCCGACCCCGGCGGCACGCATGATCGCCAGCACCCGCACGACCTGCCCATAGTCGGCGCGCTGATCCGCGCGCAGGTAGACGCCCCCCTGCCCCGACTTCTGCGCCAGGGCGCGGAACACCCCGCCGAACTCTCGGAGTGAGACTCGGACCTCGTCGAGATAGATGCGCCCATCACGCGTGATGGAGACCACGAGCGGCCGTTTGGCATCGAGGGGGCGCGCCTCCGCCCGCGGCAAGGAGACATCGACCCCGCCCTGCATCATCGGGGCGGTGATCATGAAGATGATCATGAGGAGCATCATGACGTCGATGAGCGAGACGACGTTGATCTCCGCATTGAGTGGCGTCCGCTCTCCGCGGGCGCGACGACGCATCCTAGAGCCGCCCCTCGCGCGCGATGAGCGCGATCACTTCCGTACCGAAGGCATCGAGCTCACCATCCAGACGATTGAGCCGCGCCGCAAAGATGTTGTAGCCGAAGTAGGCCGGGATCGCGACCGCGAGCGCGAACGCCGTCGCGACGAGCGCTTCCGCCACGCCGGGCGCGACCGCCGCGAGATTACCCGACCCGCCGCGCGCCACGCCCAAGAAGGCGCTGATCACCCCGAGGACCGTGCCAAGGAGTCCAAGCAGCGGGCTCACCGAGCCCACCATCGCGAGGAACGGGATGTACGTCCCAAGCCGGTCGCGCTCCGCATTGGTCTCCGCGTCGAGCACGAGGCGCAGCGCCTCGACCTGCGAGGCGGAGAGCGCCTCGCGGCGCTGTCCGGCGGCCCCGATGCGCAACGCATCGAGGAAGCGCACCGCCCGCTGCAGGATCCGCGGATACGCCCCCTCCTCCCCGCGCACGAGCAGGAGGCCCTCCGCCTCACCGAAGGAGCGGCACAGTCCGAACTCGGCATGGAACTCGCGCCCGGTGCGCTCCACCACGCGAAACGTCCGCCACTTGGAGAGCATCACGGCCCACGAGAGGAGCGACAGGACAGCGAGGACGGCAAGGACGGCAAGCGTGACCCCCGAGCTGGAGAGGATCAGCTCGATCGGCGAGGAGGGAACGGCCGCTGAGACCTGGGCGAGGATCACCGAGCGTTGAACCAGTCGAAGGTATGGCGGAGCCCCTCATCCAACGGCATCTCTGGGTTCCACCCGAGGACGGAGCGCGCCCTATCGATACGCACCACGGACCGGCGTTGTTCACCGGCGCGGGGTGGCGCGTGCTCGATCGCCACCTGCCGGTCGGTGCCCCGCATCAAGGCCGCCGCGAGTTCGAGTACCGATGTCTCGACCTGCGTCCCGAGGTTGAAGGCTCTCACATCGACCGTCCCCGCGGGAAGGGCCGGGAGCGCAGCGGCGCGGAGATGCGCGCGCGCCACGTCCCCGACGTAGACGTAGTCACGCGTCTGTCCGCCATCCCCGAAGACGGTGAGGGGGGTCCCAGCCTTTAGCCGTTGACAGAAGATCGCGACGACCCCTGCCTCCCCATGCGGATCCTGCCGCGGCCCGTAGACGTTCGCGAATCGGAGCGCGACATAATCGAGCCCGTGGATGCGCGCGTAGTAGCCGAGATAGAGCTCGACCGCGTACTTCGCGATGCCGTAGGGGGAATCAGGATCCTTCGGGACGGTCTCGAGGTTCGGTGGGGTGACGAGGTCGCCATAGACCGCCCCGCCGGTCGAGGCGAAGACGAACCGGGTCTGGCGACCCGAGGCGCGCATCGCCTCGATGAGATTGAGCGAGCCCCTGATGTTCACGTCGGCATCGAAGCCCGGATCGACCACGCTCTTCCGCACATCCATCTGCGCGGCGAGGTGGCAGATCAGATCGAACCCGCCATCGCGGACACAGGCGGCGGCCTCTGGGGAGCGGATATCGGTGTGGACGAACGTGGCCGTGGCCGGGACCTGATTCCGCTTCCCACTCGAGAGGTCATCGAGGACGGTCACGGCCCAGCCGTCAGCGAGGAGGGCGTCGGCGACGTGAGAGCCGATGAACCCGGCTCCTCCGGTGACGAGTGCGCGTCGGTTGGTCATCACGGAAAGATAGGCCCGCACCCACGAGCAGGGGGAGCGCTCAGGGGAGTCGCGCGGTGACGTACCCCGTCATCCCGACGGCGATCGCCCCCCGTACCTCGCTGAGGAGCTCGGCACTTGCTCCAGCACGCGTCACCCGCACCACCTGGGCGACGGCGATGGGGACCGGTTCCGGCATCGGCGCGCGCCGCCTCGAGGGACGCACTTGCTTCGCGAGCGTGACCTGATCACCCACCCGGAGGCCCTCGCCCGACCCGCGCGAGAGGAGGATCGCCGCGCCCGGCGCTGGGAGGAGCGCGTCGCCCGCGATCCATAGCACGGCGGTCGACGGGCCCCCACCCACGGGGGTGGGCATCGAATCCTTCACCGCGGGCGTGGTCCAGGCTGGGACGACGACCTGATCGGTGGCGACCTGATCGAATTGGGTGACGAGTTCGGCGGTGCCACCGGCGGAGTCGGAGAGCACGCGAAGGATGCCGGTGGGGATGGCCACGCGTCCGATTCCCTTGAGGGTCGGGCCATAGCGCAGCGTCAGGAGCGACATGCCGGGGGCGACGCGACTCCCCTCAGGTAGGACGAGACGCACCCGGTCGAATCGCTGCACGAGGCCCGGGACGGTGGCCACCATCTGCGACCCGTTCCGCGTCGGTGTCGCCACGATCCGCCCGGCACCCTCGACCCCACCGAGATCGGCCAGATAGGGGACACGCTCCGCCGCTCGACGGCGCGCTGCCCAGAGCGACGCCGCTGCGCTCCCAGACTCAGGAGACGGCGTCACATCAGGCATCACCCGACGTCCCCCCTGCTCCGCACCCGCGCCTGCCGTGGCCTTCACGTCCTCACCCGGCGCCTGTCCCGCACCGCCCGCCGGGAGCGGATCGCCTCCGATCACGAGGACCCAGCCGGGCTCGGTGAGATCGGGATCCTGGATCAGGCCCATGTTCCAGCGATAGAGCTCCGGCCATCGAAACGGATTCCCGAGATACCGTGCCGCGAGATCCCAGAGGGTATCGCCACGCTTCACGGTGTGGGTGGTCGGGGCCATCTCCCGCTGGGGAGATGCGCCCACGGACGCCGCCTGCGCTCCGAGGTCCGCCGAGCCAGTCGAGAGGACCGACGCAACAAGGAGCAAGGCGCGCAGCCGACGTCGCGTGCGCATACGATCAGAACGGGAGATCGTCGTCGCCGTCCATCGCCGCTGGGAACTCCTCGAACCCATCCGAGGCGCCACCCGACTTGGCTCCCGCCCCAGCCCGCATCGGGCGCCCTTCCCCATCGCCCCCGCGGCCGCCGCCCAAGAGGACGATCTCACGGACGTTGATCTCGGTCACGTAGCGCGTCTGCTTGTCCTTGTCCTCGTACTGCCGATACTCGATACGCCCTTCGACGAAGAGCTTGTCGCCCTTCTTCACATAGCGCTCGATGATGTCGGCGAGCCCGGAGCCCTTGGCGTTCCACGCCACGCACTTGTGCCACTCCGTCTTCTCCTGCTTCTCGCCTCTCGCCGAATTCCACTGCCGGCTGGTCGCGAGGGAGAACTGCGCCACCTTGTTCCCGCCGCTCGTCGAGCGGATCTCGGGGTCGGCACCCACGTTGCCCACGAGGGTGACCTTGTTCACGCTACGGCTCATGCTGCCTCCTAGTTAGGGTTGGTCCGCGCGCTCACCCTACTGCGGTCCAGCGGCCGCCGTCGCATCGGAAACACCTCGTCACAACCTAATCGTCGCCACCCACGGGCGCCCGGCGCATCAGGAGGGCGTCCTCCCGGGGGGCCTCGTAGTAGTCCCGCCGCCGACCGACTGGAACGAATGCGTGACGACGGTACAGGGTCTCCGCGGCGAGGTTGCTGACCCGGACCTCGAGAAAGACGGTGACGCCGCCTTGGACATCGAGGCCGCGCAGGAGCTCGGCGAGGAGCGCGTCCCCGAGTCCTTGGCGACGAGCGGACGGATGCACCGCGAGGTTCAGGAGCTCGGCCTCCGGCCCCACCTGCCGCACGATGCCGTACCCTACGACGAACTCGCCCTGCGTGACGACGAGACAGTGATCGGTCGGTGCGGCGATCGCCTCACTGACCGTCGCCTCACTCCAGGGATCGGAGAAGCTGCGCCGCTCGATCGAGACGATCGCCGGAAGATCCTCGGCGGTCGCAGGGCGGAACGCGATGGGTGCCGCGCGCAGCGGTCGTCCATGCGCGGCCTCCCACTTCACCTGGGCCTCGGCCAAGCGCCCGTAGAGCGGCTCCCACGACACGAGGTCGACCGGGCCGAGTGCCGACGCGAGCGCGAGCAGATGCGTGGCCTCGCGCGCGTGCGGGCTCGCGTCGATGGCCTCGGCGCATTCGCTCGCCGGGCGACACCCCAATTGCTCCACCTCGGAGATCGCTCCCGACGGCTCGCGATGCAACGTGGCGAGATAGCACTCCTCGCGTAGGGCGTCGAGCTGTACCGAGGTGACGCCGGGCGGGGTCGCGGTGAGTGCGAGAGACGGGACCGCGAAGAGAGGGATCCCACGCCCTTCCGCGAGCCCCTTGGCGATCGCGCCCACCACGCGGAGCGCGGTGAAGCTCCCCGGCCCCGCCCCGACGAGGATCGCATCCAATGAACCGAGGGCGACACCGGCGCGCTCAAGCGTCGCGAGCACCGCGGGGAAGAAGCGCTCCTCTTCCATGCTGCGCATCTCGACGCTCGTGTCGGCGAGGAGCGTCCCGGCGCGCAAGACGGCGACGGTCCCTGGTCCCGGCGCCGCGTCCATGACGAGGACCGAACCTCGGAGGGGACCGATGATGCCCCCGCGCGGCGACGCGGACGCGTCGTTCGTGTCGGGCTTCTTCACCAGGTCACCTGTCGGCGGGACGGCTCCGCGCCGAGATGCGCGAGCCGGATCCGCTGGATATCTCGCGGGAGCGCATCGCCTACCCGTTCAGCCCACTCGATGATGACGAGTCCGCGGGTGCGCAGGATCTCGTCCCACCCGATCTGCGCGAGCTGCTCGGGGCGCTCAAGCCGATAGAGGTCGAGGTGATGGAGTGGACCTCGCGGCGACGTGTATTCGTGTACGATCGCATAGGTCGGGCTCGTCACCTCGGTCGGCACGCCCCACCCGCGAGCGATCGCCTGCGCGAGCGTGGTCTTCCCAGCGCCCAGGTCCCCCTCGAGCGCGAGGATCGACCCCGGGGCGATCGAGGCGCCGAGGGCCTCACCCCATTCGCGCAACGCCGTCTCCGTCAGCTCAGCGACGGGCACGGCGACCTCCACCAGGTCGCGCACCGGCGCCTGGCCGCGCACGCCCCTCCCCCATCGCCGCCTTCACATCGAAGAGCTCGTCGCGGAGCCGCGCCGCCGTCTCGAAGTCGAGGTTCTTGGCCGCGGTTCGCATCTCCTCCTCGAGCCGAGCGATCAGCCCCGGCAGGTCATCGGTGCCGTAGGTCCGCTCCGCCTCGGCGACCTTCTTCCGAGTCTGGCGTGACGCGCGCTCCCCTTCGCGCGCCGCCGTCCCGTCGCGCGCATCAGCCACGCGGGTGACGATCCGCACCTGATCGGTGCTCTTCGTTACCCCCTTCGGCGTGATCCCGTGCTCGGTGTTGTGCGCCTCCTGCTTCGCGCGGCGCCGCGAGGTCTCATCCAAGCAGCGCTGCATCGAACCCGTGATGCGATCGGCGTAGAAGATGGCGCGCCCATCGACATGACGGGCCGCACGCCCGACCGTCTGGATCAATGAGCGATCGGAGCGCAGGAACCCCTCCTGATCCGCATCGAGGATCGCGACGAGGGAGACCTCGGGGAGATCGAGCCCCTCACGGAGGAGGTTGATCCCGATCAGCACGTCGAACTCGCCGAGGCGGAGCCCGCGGATGATCTCCATTCGTTCGATGGCGTCGATGTCGGCATGCATGTAGCGGACGCGCACGCCGACCTGCGCGAGATAGTCGGAGAGGTCCTGCGCCATCCGCTTGGTGAGCGTCGTGACGAGGACACGCTCCCCACGCCGCTCGCGGAGCCGGATCTCGTGCAGCAGATCGTCGACCTGACCCTGCACCGAGCGGATCTCGATGATCGGGTCGAGGAGCCCCGTCGGGCGGATCACCTGCTCGACGACGACCCCTTCCGAGAGCGAGAGCTCGAGCTCGCCCGGCGTCGCGGAGACATTCACCGCCCGCGGGGTGAGGGCGAGGAACTCGTCGAACTTCAGCGGCCGGTTGTCGAGCGCGCTCGGGAGGCGGAATCCATACTCCACGAGGGTGGTCTTCCGCGCGCGATCCCCGTTGTACATCGCCCCGATCTGCGGGAGGGTCACATGCGACTCGTCGACGACGACGAGGAAGTCGTCGGGGAAGTAATCGAGCAGGCAGGCGGGTCGCGCCCCGGGCTGCCGCCCCGCGAGGATCCGGGAGTAGTTCTCGATGCCCGGGCAGGTCCCGATCTCGAGCATCATCTCGATGTCGAAGTTCGTGCGTGACTCCAGGCGCTGCGCCTCGAGGAGCTTCCCCGCCCCCTTCAACGCCACCAGCCGCTCGGTGAGCTCGGCCCGGATCTCCTTCACCGCACGCTCGAGCGTGGGGCGCGTGGTGACGAAGTGCTTCGCGGGATATACGGCGGTGCGCGGCAAGGTCGCGATCGTCGCTCCCGTGAGCGGGTCGATCTTGGTGATCCGTTCGATGCCATCCCCGAACATCTCGATCCGCACCGCCTGCTCCTCGTACGCCGGGAAGATCTCCACCGTGTCCCCGCGGACGCGGAAGGTCCCGCGCTCGAAGTTCACGTCGTTCCGCCCGTACTGGATCCGCACCAGCGCGCGCAGGATCTCATCGCGCGCGATCGTCTGCCCGACCTGCAACGTCACCATCGCCTGCCGGTAGGTTTCGGGATCGCCGAGGCCATAGATCGCGGAGACGGTGGCGACGATGATCACGTCCTCGCGCTCCATCAGCGAGGAGGTGGCGCGCAGCCGGAGGCGATCGATGTCCTCGTTGATCGAGGCGTCCTTCTCGATGTAGGTATCGGAGGCGGGGACGTACGCCTCGGGCTGGTAGTAATCGTAGTATGAGATGAAGTACTCGACGGCGTGCTGCGGGAAGAACCCCTTGAGCTCGCCGTACAGCTGCGCGGCGAGCGTCTTGTTGTGCGAGAGAACCAGCGCCGGGCGCCCGTGCGCGGCGATGACGTGCGCCATCGTCATCGTCTTCCCGGAGCCGGTGACGCCGAGCAGGGTCTGGAACCGATCCCCACGCACGAGCCCGGACGAGAGCTCGGCGATGGCGCGCGGCTGATCCCCCGCGGGCTGGAACGGGGCCTCGACGACGAAGCGGGTCATCGAGCGGTCCACGCCACGGATGGCATCATCGGAGATAATGCGTTATCGATTATCTCTCGATTATCTCGCGCCCGATACGGCGCCACCGATACCCCTCCACCGGATCCCCTCATGGCTCGCTCGGCCGTCCCAGACGTCATTCGTGAGAAGATACATGAACTCCAGTCCAAGCTGGAGCGCATCGAGACCCAGCAGCGCGAGACGCGTGCCGCCGCGCTCGGGTTCATCTCCGAGGCCCTCCAGCGCCTCGGGCTGACGCTCCAGGATCTCACGGCGGGGGTCGGATCGCGCCGCGGGCGGAAGGGCAAGGTCCGGCGGCCGTCGACGCGCGGGAAGAAGAAGAAGGGGGCGAGAAATGCGGCGAAGAAGGCCGGGAAGCGCGGACGGCCGGCGAAAGCGAAGAAGGGCGCCGGCGCCAAGGCCAAAAAGGCCGGCACGCGCGGCGCGGCGAAGGGCGGCAAGGTCCCGGCCAAGTACCGTGGGCCGAAAAGCGAGGTCTGGTCGGGCCGCGGGAAGCAGCCGCGCTGGCTCGCGGCCCTCGTCGCCGAGGGCCGGTCCCCTGCCGAATTCCTGATCTGAGTCAGCGTACCGGCGTCCGCTCGAGGACGCCGGAGCTCACTGCCCCGGCATCCAGGGGCGATCCCGGGGGATGCCGGCGAAGATCAACGCCAACGTCGCCACCGTGAAGGCCAAGGCCTTCCGGTGGCGCTTGGCATCATCCGGGGCGTTCTTCGCGACGATCCCCCCGATGGTCGCGACGATCGCGGCGACCACCATCAACGTCGGATGCTCGGCGATGAAGAAGCGGAGCGGCGCATTCTTCATCGTCCCCGGCATATCCCCCATCGCCGCCTTGATGAGTGGGCTGACCACGAAGAGCGTGAGCCCGGTGATGACCTGCAGATGCAGGGCGGCGGTGAAGGTGAGCCCCAGCCGACGGGCCGCCGCGAACGGCGTCTTCCCATTGAGCCCCTGCAGCGTGCGGAGGACGGCGAGGATCCCCGCGACGAGGACGAGCCACCGCAGGGCGTTGTGCGTATGCAGGATCGCAGCGTACATGACGGATGGGGCGGAGGTGAGGGTGCCGGAACGGAGGGAACGAGACGAGGGCGAAGGCCACCGGGGCGACCGCGAGGTGGACCGCGGGTCCTGCGACGCTTAACCGTCGCCGTCGGTGAGTCGTTCCCGCCGCGCGACCGTCGTCACGCCCTTCACACGGCGGGCCGCACTGATGATCCGCTCGAGATGCGCGAGATTCTCCACCTCGACGAGCGCCGCACCGGCCACCCGGCCATCGATCGTCTCGAGTTCGAGCGACCGGATATCGGTGCCCGCGGCGCTGACCGCCGTCGCGAGATCGGCGTAGAGCCCACGGCGATCCTGCCCCTCGATGGCGAGCCGGATCACGAAGCGCTCCCCGGCACTCTCCTGCCAATCGATCTCCAAGCGCCGCTCTGGCTCATGCACCAAGAAGAGGAGGTTCGGGCAATCGCTGCGATGGATGCTCACGCCGCGCCCGCGCGTCACATAGCCGACCACGGTATCGCCGGGGACCGGCTGGCAACATTGGGCATAGCGCACCATGAGGCCATCGGCGCCCTGGATGCGCAGCCCACGCGAGGTGCCGGGGCGGCGCATGCGGTCCATCAAGCGCTCGATCGGGCTGGGACGTAGCGCGACCTCTTGCGTCTCGTCCAACTCCGGATGGAGCGCCTTGAGCACCGCCGTCACCCCGACATCCCCCGACCCGATCGCTGCCAGCACATGTTCGATGGTCGGGAGCTTGAGGGCCTCTGCGATCGTGCGGAGCTCGGCCTCGCCAAGCTTCGAGTGCCGCCGACGGCGCAGCTCACGATCCAAGATCTCCTGCCCCACGGCGACGAAGGTCTTCTGCTCCTCGTTGCGAAGCCACTGCCGGATCTTGTGCCGCGCGCGCCCCGTGCGGACGTGGGCCAACCAATCGCGATTCGGTCGCGCCGACGGCGAGCGGATGATCTCCACGGTCTCGGAGTTGCGGAGCTCGCGTGAGAGCGGGACGATGCGACCGTTGACGCGCGCGCCCTGCGTATGGAGCCCCACCTGCGTATGCACTGCGAAGGCGAAGTCGATCGGCGTCGCCCCCTTGGGCAACTGGATCACGTCCCCGCTCGGGGTGAAGACGAAGATCTCGTCCTGATAAAGGTCGAGCTTCAGGAACTCGAGGAATTGGTCGGGCGTCTCGGCGTCAAGCTGGAGCTCGAGCACCTGCCGGAACCAAGAGAGGTGTCGATCGAGATCACGACTCCCCTTCTCCCCCTCCTTGTACAGCCAATGGGCGGCGATACCGTACTCCGCCGTGCGATGCATGTCCCGCGTGCGGATCTGGATCTCGAAGAGGGTCCCGCGCGGCCCGAAGATCGTCGTGTGCAACGACTGATAGCCGTTCGACTTCGGCTGCGCGATGTAATCCTTGATTCGTTCCTGCAGCGGGGTCCACGCCCCATGGACCACGCCCAGCGCGTGATAGCACTCCGGGACGCTGTCGACGAGGACGCGGATGGCGTAGAGATCGTAGATCTCATCGTAGGGCACGTCCCGCTTCTGCATCTTCTTGTGGATCGACCAGAGATGCTTGGGCCGGCCGTTGACCTCCTGGACGCGCACCCCATTCTCGCGGAGCGTCGTCTCAAGGGGCTCGATCATCTCGGCGATGCGCGAATCGCGCGCCGCGCGCTTCTCGGCGATCAGACGGGCGAGGGTCTTGTACTCATCGGGCTCGAGCCACTTGAAGGCGAGATCCTCGAGCTCGGCCTTCATCGCCGCGAGCCCGAAGCGGTGCGCCATCGGCGCGTAGAGGTCGCGCGTCTCGAGCGCGATGCGCCGCCGCTTCTCCTCCGGCATCCACTCGAGCGTCCGCATGTTGTGCAAGCGGTCGGCGAGCTTCACCAGGATGACCCGCGCATCCTTCGCGACCGAGAGGAGGAGCTTGCGATAGCTCTCCACCTGCCGCTCCTCACGCGAGGCCATCGGGAGGTGCCCGATCTTGGTCAGGCCATCGACGATCTGGGCGATCTCCCGCCCGAACTCGCGTTCCACATCCTCGACGGTGCGTCCGGTGTCCTCGACGACGTCGTGGATCAACCCGCTCGCGACGGTCACCGAGTCGAGGTGGAGCTCCGCCAGGATCCGCGCGACCTGCACGCAGTGGGTCACATAGGGGTCGCCGTTGAGGCGCGTCTGCCCGACATGCGCCTTCTCACTGAAGCGATAGGCGCGCCCGAGCAGGTCGGCATCGAGCCGACCGGCGACCTCCGGGTCCCGGAGATCCCAGCCCGGGATGATGTCGATCAGGGGCGGCGCGGCGGTCATACCTCGTTATATCGCCGACCGAGGGAAAAGGTGCAAGCGCGCCCTCGGTCCTCTCGGAGGCCCCCGTCTACAGCAGCCCTGCCTCCGCGAACGAGAGGTAGCGCCCCCGCCCGATCACTATGTGATCCTGGACCGGGATGTCGAGCAGCCGACCCGCCGCGACGAGTTGGGCGGTGACCTCCCGATCATCGGGACTGGGGGAGGGATCCCCCGAGGGGTGGTTATGCACCAGGACCAGTGCCGCCGCCCGCTCGGCGATCGCCTCCCGGAGGACCTCCCTCGGGTGCACCAGCGACCCGTTCAGGATCCCCCGACTGATCAGCACATCCCGCTCGAGTCGGTGCTGGCTATCGAGGATCGCGACATGGAACTCCTCCTCGGGGAGCCCCTCGAGACGCGGGGCGAAGTAGCGCCAGACATCGCGACGACCCCGCATCGGCTCTCCCTCGACCACTCCCTCCCCCGCGAGCCGGCGCCCCACCTCCAGCGCCGCCTGCACCGTGAGGGCACGGGTCTCCCCGAGTCCGGGGATCTCGGCCAACGTCGCCAACGGCAACTGTCCGAGCCGGCGGAGGGAGCCACCGGCTCTCGAGATGAGTGCACCGGCGACCTCGGTCGCACTCGACCCACTCGGAGCGGAGCCGAGGAGCAGTCCGAGTAACTCGCTCGTGGTCAGGGACTGGGCACCGAGCGCGCGGAGGCGTTCGCGCGGGCGGTCGGCCGGTGGGAGTTCGAGGACGGAAGGCATGGCGCCAGTCTCGCGCCGTCGATCACCTGAACCGACACCGTTCCGATGCGAACGGGGGCGCGAGCTCTCACGCCCCGTGGCACTTCTTGAACTTCTTCCCGCTCCCGCAGGGGCAGGGATCGTTGCGGCCGACGCCGGCGAGATCCCCCATCGACGCGGTTCCAGGGCCATCGAGGTTCTGCACCCCCCGCCCTGCCCCGACGACGCGCGGCGCCGGCGGCTCGATTGGCGCAGCGTTCGGGGTCGCGACCCCGAACGGGTCGAAGGCGCGCGGGGCCTCTGCCACCGGTGGCGGGGCGCTCGGCGGCTGCTCGAAGACGAGCTGCACCTTGAGGAACCGTTCCGCGAAGGTGTGCTGGATGTCGCGCATGAGGTCTTCGAACATCGCGAAGGCCTCCTGCTTGTACTCCACGAGCGGATCCTTCTGCCCCCACGACCGATAGCCGATCGCCGCGCGCAGCTGATCGAGATCGTAGAGATGATCCTTCCACTTCTCGTCCAAGACGTTGAGCATCACCAGCGAGAGGAGCCGTGAGGCAAACTCACCGAGCGATTCGATCTTCGCATGGAACGCCGTCGTGGCGGCCTCGGTCGCCGCCTCCTGGGCGGCGGCCAGCGTGGCGGGCAGGCGATCCTCCGACTCGAAGGCCGGCACCTGCAGCAGGTACTGCATCAGCAGCTCCTGCCGAACGAGGGCGAGATCCCAATCCTCCGGCGTCTCCGCTTCGGCAAGCTCCATCTCCACCCGCCGCGCGACCGCTGCACCGACCATGCGCTCGGCCTCTCCGCGGAGCTCCTCGCCGGCATCGAGGGCGAACGAGCGGAGCGAGTAGATCACCTCGCGCTGCTGGTTCATCACGTCGTCATAATCGAGCAGGCGCTTGCGCGACTGGAAGTTCTGCAGTTCGACGCGTTTCTGCGCCTGTTCGATCGAGCGCGTGATGAGAGGATGCGTGAGCACCTCCCCCTCCTGCGCGCCGAGCGAATCCATGAGCCGCGCGATGCGGTCCGACCCGAAGAGGCGCATGAGGTCGTCCTCGA
>Ga0194117_10000730_pt1 | contig 41425 bp, 42 predicted proteins | sample TA2MahsurfametaG_FD_160579 | JGI IMG/M metagenome (GOLD analysis project Ga0194117, IMG submission 160579) | Freshwater microbial communities from Lake Tanganyika, Tanzania - TA2015009 Mahale N1 surface | ecosystem: Environmental > Aquatic > Freshwater > Lake | place: Tanzania: Lake Tanganyika... | reverse complement strand
CACTGAATTGACCGACGAGCACAAGCGCCTGATGAAGGAGTTCGAAAAGGAACTCGCCGTGCTGAAAGGCCGCGTGGATGGCCTCGAGGCCAAGGGGCCTGAACTGGAAGCTACCCAGTTCTCCACCACCACCAAGCTGAAGGGTATCGCTACCTTCGTGCTGGGTGCTAACAGCTTCGGTGGCAGCAACAGCGGCATCCGCGATGAGGCCCGCTTCAAGGAGGGTGCAACCTCCTTCGCTTACGACGTTCGCCTGAACTTCGACACCAGCTTCACCGGTAAGGATCTGCTGCGCACCACCCTGCGCGCCGGCAACTTCGGTGACTCTGCGTGGGGCGGCGCTGGCACCGTTGGCGGTAACGGCGCCAACCTCGGCCTGAACGCTCTGGAAGTGGCCTTCCAGGAGAACTGCGGCACCGGCACTGACTGCGGCGACGTGGTGGCCATCAACCGCCTCTTCTACCAGTTCCCCATCGGTGACAAGGTCACCGTCACCTTCGGTGGTCGCGTCCGTCAGGACGACATGCTGGCCATGTGGCCCAGCGTGTACCCCGCTGACACCGTCCTTGACGTGTTCACCTACGCCGGTTCCCCCGGTACCTACAGCCTGAACCTGGGTGCAGGTGCTGGTGTGTGGTACCAGGACAACGGCTGGAGCTTCAGCATCAACTACGTGGCCGCTAACGGTGACGTAGGTACCCCTGAGGCCGGCGGCATCGGTACCTCCGGTTCTGAGCAAACCTTCACTGCCCAGATTGGCTACGCCGCTAGCAACTGGGGTGCTGCTGTTGCTTACAACTACGGCAACGGTGCTGGCCCTGCCTCTGGAACCCCGATCGCAGTTCTTGCTGGTGCAGGTGCAGCTAGCACCAACTCCGTGGCTGTGAGCGCCTACTGGCAGCCTTCCACCAGCGGCTTCGTGCCTTCGATCAGTGCTGGCTGGGGTCTGACCGGCTACAGCAATGAAGACGACGCCTTCAACTTCGATGGCCCGACTTCCAACAGCTGGTACGTCGGCCTTCAGTGGGATGACGCCTTCATCAAGGGCAACGCTCTGGGTATGGCAGTTGGTCAACCCACCTTCATCACCAACACTGGTCGTGACAACGTCTCTGCTCAAGACGGTAACTGGGCATGGGAGTGGTGGTACAAGTTCCAAGTCACCGACAACATCAGCGTGACCCCCGCTCTGTACTACCTGTCCAATCCCCTCGGTCAGGCTGGCTGGGCTGCCAATGGTCGTTCGAACGACAGCGCTCCCCTCACCAACTTCGGTGGCATCATCAAGACCACCTTCAAGTTCTGATCTGTTGATCTGAACCAGAACCCTTTTCCTCACACGTCAGGGTTCTTTCCTCACACAGTCCTCCAGTCCTCTGGATCAGCCCCGGCTTGTGCCGGGGCTTTTTTGTTGGCCTTGATGTGCTTTCGGCTACGTCTGCATGTAGTTGCTGCCTAAAAGCAGATCGGCCTAGTGTTGTAAATTTTTTGAGCTCGAATTCCGAGCTCCCTCAATTGGTGTGAGGACTATGAAACTGTTCCAGAAGCTTCTTCTGGCGCCTGCTGCCCTGGGCCTGATGGCTCCACTGGCTGTTGACGCCAACCGATCTGCTTCCGCCGCTGATCTCAACATTGCTGGCGTGAGCCAGTACGGCTCTGAGGAGCAGGTGACTTCGATCACCCAGTTCTCCGATGTGCAGCCCACCGACTGGGCATATCAGGCTCTGAGCAATCTGATCGAGCGCTACGGCTGTGTGGCCGGCTACCCCAACGGCACCTACCGCGGCAGCCGTGCGATGACCCGCTTTGAAGCGGCCGCCCTGCTGAACGCTTGCCTCGACCGGATCACCGAAGTGACCGACGAGCTGAAGCGCCTGATGAAGGAGTTCGAGAAGGAACTCGCCGTGCTGAAGGGCCGCGTGGATGGCCTCGAGGCCAAGGTTGCTGAACTGGAAGCTACCCAGTTCTCCACCACTACCAAGCTGCGTGGTGATAGCCGTTGGGTGCTTGGCGGTCAGGTTTTCGGTGGCGACTCGCCGCTCTACAACAAGTCGAAGAACACCTACGGCGATACGCCCCTGCGTAATGCCCTCAGCTTCAACTACGACGTTCGCCTGAACTTCGATACCAGCTTCACTGGGAAGGACTTGCTGCGCACCCAGCTGCGTGCGGGTAACTTCGCCGATTCTGGTTTTGGCGTTGATCCTGTTCGTCTTTCCCAGTTGGATGCTGGCTTCCAGGAAAACTGCGGCACTGGGGTTGACTGCGGGGATGTGGTTGCAATTAACCGCCTCTACTACAAGTTCCCGGTTGGTAAGAACTTCACCGTGGTGGGCGGTCCTCGGGTCCGTCAGGACGACATGTTTGCCGTGTGGCCCTCGGTGTACACCGGTGACAAGATCCTGAAGATCTTCCAGTTCGCTGGTGGCCCTCAGGCCAACACCCAGGTTCTTGGTGGTGGTGCCGGCTTCTGGTGGAAAGAAGGCAAGAGTGGATTCAGCTTTGGTGCCAACTATGTGGCCGGCAATGCCGATGTGGGTAAACCGAGCCACGGTGGTGTCGCCAACGGCAATTCAGCCGCAACTGGATCGGTTCAGCTGGCTTACACCGGCAAGAACTGGAACATCACAGGTCTGTATGCCTATAGCAACCGTGGTGTGAGCGTGGGTGCAACGCCCCTCGCGAGTGCTGCCGTGGCGACCGGCTACAACGGCACCAACGCCTTCAACCTGGCTGGTTATTGGCAGCCACTGCAGAGCGGTTGGATTCCTTCGATCAGCGCCGGTTGGGGTATCGCTACCTCCAATGATGTGGGTGGCAGCCGCAATGACTCCACAGATCTCAATGTCACCACCCAGTCCTGGATGGTGGGCCTGAACTGGAAGGATGTTTTCGTGAAGGGCAATGTGCTGGGGATGGCTGTGGGTCAGCCCACGTTCGTGACCGGCGGCACTGATAACGGTCCTGCTGATGGCAACTACGCCTGGGAATGGTTCTACCGGTTCCAGGTCAGCGACAACATTGCTGTGACCCCTGCCATCTTCTGGCTGTCCCGCCCCCAGGGTGAACTGACCGGCAACGGCAATACTTTCAACAGCTTCGGCTACCTGCTGCAGACCACCTTCCGCTTCTGATCCTTCGCGTCTCGCCCAGGCGCCAGAAGCTTCAACCCTTCGCCTTTGGCGGAGGGTTTTTTGTTGCCCAGATGGCGGTTGTGTTCTGCGCGACAGAGGCCGGTGTTCCTCTTTGGGCGCGGGTTGTGGCCTGGCCGATACGTTCCGGCGTAACCCCGCTTTTGCGTGGGCCCCCTCAATTGGTGTGAGGACCATGAAACTATTCCAGAAGCTTCTTCTGGCGCCTGCTGCCCTGGGCCTGATGGCTCCTGTGGCTGCTTCCGCCGCTGATCTCAACATTGCTGGCGTGAGCCAGTACGGCTCACAAGAGCAGGTGACCTCGATCACCCAGTTCTCTGATGTGCAGCCCACCGACTGGGCGTATCAGGCTCTGAGCAACCTGATCGAGCGCTACGGCTGTGTGGCCGGCTACCCCAACGGCACCTACCGCGGCAGCCGTGCGATGACCCGCTTTGAAGCGGCCGCCCTGCTGAACGCTTGCCTCGATCGGATCACCGAAGTGACCGACGAGCTCAAGCGCCTGATGGCCGAGTTCGAAAAGGAGCTCGCCGTGCTGAAGGGCCGCGTGGATGGCCTCGAGGCCAAAGTGGGTGAACTGGAAGCCACTCAGTTCTCCACCACCACCAAGCTGCGTGGTGAAGCAACCTTCGATCTGGGTGCCTACACCTACGGCGGTTCCTACAACCGTGGCCCCGCCAACAGCGGCCCTGGCCTCGATGGTGAGCCTCTGCTGAGCGCCATGGTGTTCAACTACGACGTTCGCCTGAACTTCGACACCAGCTTCACCGGCAAAGACCTGCTGCGCACCCGTCTGCGCTCCGGCAACTTCGGCAATTCGGCTTTTGATGGCCCTCAATACCGAATCACAAAGCTGGATAAGTCCTTCGAATCTGAAGCGGGTCCGAACGTTGTCGACATCGACCGTTTGTACTACACCTTCCCGGTGGGCAACGAGCTGAAGACCACGATCGGTGCTCGTGTTCGTAATACCGAAATGCTGGCCATCACGCCCTCGGTGTACAAGTCCAATATCAGCGACTTCCTCTACGGCACCTTCGGTACCTCCGGTACCTACAACAAGGAAACCGGCTCTGGTGCAGGTCTGGTCTGGAAGCAGAAGGTGAAGAAGGGCAATCCCTATTTCGCCGCTGCCGTGAACTACGTGGCAAAGAACGGAGCCAACGGCAACCCTGAAGAGGGCGGCATCATGACCGACAGTGCGGCTGGCTCCTTCCTGGCTCAGCTCGGGGGTGCTGGTAAAAACTGGGCCCTCACTGGTGCTTACCGTTATGGCCAGTGCGGTACCAACCTCCGCTCCGGCACGCAGTACACCTACGACAACTCCAAAGCAAAGTGCTCCACCATCCGTGAAGAGGGTGGATCTGGTGCTGCCACCAACAGCTTCGCCATCAACGGCTACTGGCAGCCCACTCAGAGCGGTTGGGTGCCTTCGATCAGCGCTGGCTGGGGTATCTCCACTTTCACCAATGGCTACGACGTGGCCATCAACACCAAGAACGCTCAGTCCTGGATGGTGGGCCTGCAGTGGGATGACGTGTTCGTGAAGGGCAATTCCGCCGGTATGGGCGTGGGTCAAGCTCCCTTCACCACCTCCACCTTTGATGGCAGCACCCCCTACGACGGCAACTACACCTGGGAGTGGTGGTACCAGTTCCAGGTTTCCGACAACATCAGCGTGACCCCCGCCCTGATGTATCAGAGCCGTCCTGCTGGCCAGAACACCCCCAAAGGCGAAACCTTCAACGCCTTCGGTGGTGTGATTCAGGTGGGCTTCAAATTCTGATCGTCTGATCAGCACACTCCTCACGCGCCTCCTCGCGCACACTCACACACCAAAACCTCAAGCCTCCCGCTTCGGCGGGGGGCTTTTTTGATGCAAGTAAGCGCAGCGTCGCCGCTGATGGGGCGACCTTGAGCGCGAGGATGGCGGTCGCCTTTGCCTGCTCTTGCCCAGGTCTTCCTCTGCTCGCGACCCGTATCAGGTGCTCGGTGTTGCGGCCTCCGCCAGCGGGGCTGAGATCAAGGCTGCCTATCGCGCCCTGGTGAAGCAGCATCACCCCGATGCGGGTGGTGACGAGCATCGGATCCTCGAGCTCAATGCGGCCTGGGAAGTGCTGGGTGATGCCGATCGCCGCGCCGCGCACGACCGGCTGAACCAGGGCCTCATGCAGGCGGATGCAGGCTCGGCGACGGCCCGCTCCGCTGCCGCAGGCCGCGCTGCCCGCAAGACCACGGCCCAAGCCGCCCGCGGTGATGCCGAGCTCCTGGCCTGGCTGCAGAAGGTGTACGCACCGATCGATCGTCTTCTGGCCCAGGTGATCAATCCCTTCCCGGCCCAGCTCCGGGCCCTCTCTGCCGATCCCTACGACGACGCCTTGATGGAAGCCTTCTGCGCCTTCCTCGAGCAGAGCCAGGCCCGCATGGAGAAGGTGGAAGCGCTGTATCGCTCCATGGCCGCGCCCGCGTCAGCACAGGGCTTCAGCCTCAGCGTGTATCACTGCCTCTCGCAGGTGCAAGACGCGCTCACGGAACTGGAGCGCTACACCATGGGCTACGTGGATAGTTATCTGCGCGACGGCCGCGAGATGCTGCGGGAAGCCAAACAACGCCGCACACGTTTGCAGGAGGAGCGGCGCCGCCTGGAGATCTAAGTAGCTCCGCGAGCTGACAGCCGTTCGTCTTCGAATCAGCATGCAGGGCAGCTGGCCAGAAGTGAGGTGGGGTTCAGACGCGAGACGCTGGTCTTGGCGTTGTTAGCCATGCTCAGCACCGGCCCACCAACTTTGGCGGAGCCGCTTCGCACACACCGGTTGGATGCCCAGCAGCTTTCCGCCTTTCGCGGTTTTGTGGAGCAGGCGCGACAGCAGCTGCAGGTTCCTGGTGTTGCTGTGGGGATCATCCAGGCCGATCAGATCCTCCTCGCCGAGGGCTATGGCTATCGGCGTTTGGGCGTTGCCGCCGAGCCCGACGCCGACACGTTGTTCATGGTGGGCTCCACTACAAAGCCGCTCACGAGCCTGTTGCTTGCCCGCTTGGTTGATCAGGACGAGCTCAGCTGGACTACGCCGCTGCAGGGGCTTCTGCCGGAGTTGCAGTTGGCGGATCCCGTTCTCCTGCAGCGCCTGCGTGTCTGGCATCTGCTGTGTGCCTGCAGTGGCCTGCCGCGCCGCGATGTGCCGCTTTTTCTCAGCTTCCACGACCGCACCCCAGCTGCATTGCTCGCCGACCTCGCCACCTGGCAGGCCAGTCGCCCCCTGGGGTACGCATTTCAGTACAACAATCAGCTTCCCGCGGTAGCAGGCTTTTTGGCGGGTCGTGTGGCGTTCCCAGGTCTGGAGCTCGGTGCTGCCTACGACCGCGCCATGCAGGAGCAGCTGTTCACGCCTCTGGGGATGACGGCCACCACCCTCTCCTTCAACGACGCTTTGCAACGCCCCAACCTGGCCTGGCCCCATGGGTTTGATGGGCAGGCGCAGCTGGTGCACGTGGATCACGCCATCAATCGCAGCGTGGTGCCTGCGCGACCCTCGGGAGGCGTGTGGAGCAGCGTGAACGACATGCTCCGCTATGTGGCGCTCGAGTTGCGGGAGGGGCGGCTGCCCAGCGGTGAGCGCTATCTCTGTCGACAAGCCCTGCAAGCCCGTTGGCAACCGCGCACACGTGTGGCTCCGGCGGCTTTCTATGGCTTGGCCCTGGGGATTGATCACACGTTTGGATCTCCGATGTTGCAGCACACCGGTTCCACCGCTGGCTACGCCAGCCTTGTCTTTTGGTTGCCGGAACAGCGGCTTGGCGCCGTGGTGCTCACCAATGGTGAGCAGGGGGCCGTGCTGGCAGGTTTGCTGCAGCTGCGCTTGTTGGAGCTCGTGCTGCCAATCAAGCTTGAAGCGGAAGCGCTCCTGCGTGAGCAGGCTGCTGAGCTTCCTGCCCTGCGTCAGCAAGCACGGTCGGGCCTTGTGCAACCCGCCGAGCCTCGGGCTGCCCAGCGGCTGGCAGATCGCTACTACAGCCCTGATCTGGGTTGGCTGCATGTGCGTCGCGAGCAGGGCAACACACTGTTTGATTTCGGCGGATTTGTGAGCACGGTGGGTACACGAACCCAGCTGGATGGCTCCGTGGCTTTTGTGATTGTCGATGCCGGTTTAAATGGAACAACCTTTGTCTCCGCCGATGCCACGGCCCGCACCCTGGTGGTGCGAGAACAGAACCAGGTGTATCGCTACACAGCCCAGTGAAGTGCGTGATCACCCATGAGCGAATTTGAGTATTTGCTGGTGCTCGTGTCGGTTCTGGTTGGCGTGGCCCTCTCGGATCTGGCCACGAGCACCCACCGTTTGCTGCGGGAGCGCCGCCGCGTGCGTTGGGACTGGCTCTCCCCTCTCGCAGCAGGGCTGGCAACCCTCGCGATCCTGCGGTTCTGGTGGAAGTTCTATCAATTCGGCCAATCGGAGGCCTGGGAGCAGTTTGGCTTCTTCCTGTTGCTCTTGGTGCAGCTCTTCCAGCTGGTGCTCCTGGCCTGTGCTGCCTTGCCCGATGAAGCATCAGGCCTGGATCTGCGCCGGTTTTATGCCGAGCAGTCGCGCTATTTCTGGTGGTTGTTCAGCACGTATGCCCTGGGTGCCATTGCATTGAATGCCCTGGCCTCGGAAGGTCTGTGGTGGTGGGGCGCTCCGCCTGCTTCGCCTGCATCGGTGGCCTTGATCACCAATCTTGTGTTTCTGCCGGTGTCGATCACCCTCGGCCTCTGCAGGCATCGCCGCTTGCATGAGTGGCTGGTTCCTCTGGTGTGCCTCTACTTCCTTGGATTGTTTTTCCCGCAGCAACTGGCCTGAGCAGCGGTGCGGCTTCAGAAGCTCTCCAGCTGATCCGCCCGCAACCACACATCCGGCACCGGCCGGCGGAAGCGCAGCTAGCTTGGCGGGAAACGCTGAGCCAATGGAGAGTCCCGTTGTGAACCGCTACACCGCCGTTGTGAAGCAAGACGAAGACTGGTGGATCGGTTGGGTTCAGGAAGTGCCCGGTGTGAATGCGCAAGAGCACAGCCGTGAAGAGCTGCTCATCTCGCTGAAGCAAGTGCTGCACGAGGCGTTGGAGATGAACCGCGCCGAAGCCCTGGCTGCAGCAGAGGGTTCCCCTTATGAGGAGATGGCTTTGGCCTTGTGAAGCGCAGAGATTTGATTCGTCATCTGGCAGGCCATGGCTGCTGCCTTCTGAGAGAGGGCGGCAATCACTCCTGGTGGCACCATCCGGAAGGCAATCGACGCAGTGCGATTCCTCGGCATACCGAGATCAACGAGATCTTGGTGAGGAAGATCTGTGCTGATTTGGGCGTGCCCAGGCCTTAGCGGTTCCGCCAAGTTGCAAGATCTAAAAGCTCTCCAGCTGATCCGCCCGCAGCCACACATCCGGCACTGGCCTGCGGAAGCGCAGCTGGGCGTAATCGCCTTTGATCACCAGCACTTCAGCAGGGCCTTCAAAGATGTAGTCGGGCGCCACGGTGTCGCTCGCCTGCGCTTCGAGGCTGTTGGCGTAGGCGTTGCGGTTCACCTTCACCAGGCTGCCCTTTTTGATGGTGCTCTTGGCTGCGGCTTCGGGTGCTGCCGCGGGCGTTTCAGCCATGGCGTTGTGGCGTGCTGCCAGGCAGGCTAGAGCCCGCTCCTCGCTCCTGGTTTTGTGCCCCCCAGCCTGGCGCTGCTGCTGGTGCTCTTCGGCGGCCTGCTGCTGCTGGCCCTCTTCCTCGACGACATCGCCTCTCAGATCCGCATGCCCGGCATCCTGCTGGTGCTGGTGCTCGGCTTGTTGATCGACAACAACATCCATGCCGGGCCTGATCAGCCGGCGGCGCTGCTCAATCTGGCCCAGGCCGATCAGCTGGCCCAGGTGGCGTTGGTGTTGGTGCTGTTTTTCGGGGGGCTTGCGGCCAACTGGCAGCAGATGCGGCAGGTGCTCGTGCCCTCGATGCGCCTGGCCACCCTGGGTTCCCTGCTCACGGCTGCAGCCTTGGCGCTGGTGGTGCTGCTGACGCAGCACCTCCCTTGGAGGCATCACGCCCTTGGGGTGGCGGGTGCCCTGTTTATCGGGGCCATGTTTTGCAGCACCGATGCCTCGGCCGTGCTCACGCTGCTGAGGCCGCTACGGAACCGCCTGCCCCTGCGCTTGCTCGATCTGCTCGAGTGCGAGTCCGGGTTCAATGACCCCATCGCGGTGGTGCTGGCCGGCCTGGCCATCGCCCTGCCTCACAGCCAAGACACCGCCATCGCGCCGCTGCTGGTGGAGGTGGTGCGGCAGTTTCTGTTGGGGGCCTTTATCGGGTTCCTTGGGGGCAAGGCAGCGGAGCTGCTGCTGGGTCGCCGCCGCCACCCCCTCAACCTGAGCCAGGTCACGGTGATGGCCCTGGCGGCGCTGATGTTGATGGCGGGCGGCAGCAGCCTGGTGGGCGCGAGCCCTCTGCTGGCCGCTTATGTGATGGGTCTGGTGCTCGGCAACAGCGACGAGGTGGATCAAGAACAGCTGGAAGCCAGCCAGGCCGGCTTTGCCAAGTTGGCCGAGCTGATGTTGTTTCTCTGCCTCGGCCTGGTGGTGCAGCCCACCGATGTGGTGGAACTGCTGCCCACGGCGCTGTTTCTGCTGGTGGTGCTGTTGCTGGTGCGCTGGTTGGTGGTGGAGCTGTTGCTGCTGCGCTCAGGCTTCAGCCGAGCCGATTGCCAGTTCACGGCGCTGGCGGGCTTGCGCGGGGCCGTGCCGGTGGCCATTGCCCTTCAGGCCGCTGCTTCCGATGTGCCCTGGGGTGATGCCATGCCTGCCTTTGCGCTGGCCGTGGTGTTGCTGGGGCTGGTACTGCAGGGTTCGCTGCTCAGCCCTGTGGCGCGGCGCCTCGGCCTGGTGGGCAGCGCCCATCCCTAGCGTTGCCCGGTGAGCTGGAGCCGAGCGCGTGCGGATTCTGTTGGTGGGGTGCAGCGGCTTTGTGGGCCGCGCCCTGGTGCCTCAATTGCTGGAGGCGGGCCACAGCCTCACCCTGGTGAGCCGTGCCCCGCAGCCGTTGGCGGCCGTGCAACACCCGCAGCTGCAGCGGCTCCAGGCTGATCCAGCCAACGCCGCCAGCTGGCAGCAGCCGGCGCTGCAGCAGGCCCTCGCCCAGGCCGAGGCGGTGGTGAACCTCGCCGGTGAGCCCATCGCCGAGAAGCGTTGGACGCCCCAGCACCTGCAGCTGCTCCACAGCAGCCGGATCGACACCACCCGTGCTCTGGTGGCCGCCATGGCCGCTCTGCCGGAGGGCCAGCGCCCGGGTGTGCTGATCAATGGCTCGGCCATCGGCTACTACGGCACCAGCGCCAGCCAGGAGTTCAGCGAATCCAGCCCCGCTGGCGGCGACGTGCTCGGCCGGCTGTGTGCGGCCTGGGAGCAGGAAGCTCAGGCCGCAGCTGCGTTCTGCCGCGTGGTGATCCTGCGCATCGGCATCGTGCTGGGCGGCGATGGTGGTGCCCTCGGAAAGATGCTGCCCGTGTTCCGCATGGGCTTCGGCGGGCCCATCGGTGATGGCCAGCAGTGGATGAGCTGGATTGCCCGCCCCGACCTCTGCCAGCTGATCAGCACCGCCCTCGCCGATGGCGCCTACAGCGGTGTGTACAACGCCGTGGCGCCGCAGCCCTGCAGCATGGCCGCCTTTGCCGCAGCCTTGGGGCGTTGCCTCGGGCGCCCCAGCCTGCTGCCGGTGCCTGGCCCCCTGCTGCAGCTGTTGCTGGGCGATGGCGCCAAGGTGGTGCTGGAGGGCCAGAAGGTGCTGCCCAAGCGCCTGGAGCAGCAGGGCTTTGCCTTCCGCTACGGCGAGCTCAGCGCTGCACTCGCTTCTGCCACCAGTTGAGCGCCCAGCCGAGCACACCGCTGAGGATCGCGGCCCCCATCAGCAGGCCGATCGCCGGGGTGAACAGCGGCTCCCACAGCCGCTGAAACCAATCCAGGGGTGTTTCGATGCCGCGGCTGTGGCACAACACCGCCACGCCAAACCAGATCGCCCCGGCGATCACCACAAACACATCCACCACCAGCAGGGTGTCGATCCAGCCTTTGAGGCGCTGGCCGAGGGGCAGGGCGCTGCTGCTGGGTTCAGCCATCCAGGTGGGTGTGCAGATCGGCGGCCATCCTGGCGGCCCCGCCGCCGCTGCCGATGCGCTCCATCCCCAGTTGTTGCAGCTCGCTGCGCCAGCGCGTGTCGTGCAGCAGGCGCTCCAACAGCTGCTCCAGCTGATCGGCCGTGGCATCGAGCTGGGCATCGCTGCCCGGATCACCGCCGGCGCAGAACACACCCGGCCCCAGCAGCCGCCGCTGCGCTTCGGCGAAGTTCTCGGTGAATTGCGGCCCTTCACCCACCAGCTGCAGCACGGGCTTGCCCAGCCCCACGCATTGCTCGGCAGCAGTGCCGGTCATCGAGAGCAGCAGATCGCACTGCTGCACCACCGCCGCAAAGCGTCCCCATTCGAGCTGGAGCAGCAGGGGCCCCCGCTGCAGGCAACAGCGTTCATCGCCTTCGAGTTGAAGCTTCCACCCGAGCCGGCTGGCCAGTGGTGCCACTTCCTGCGGGGTGAGTTTGCCCACCAGGGCTGCATGCAGCCCCAGGCGCTCGGCGGGCCTGAGCGCTTCTGGTAGCCGCTCCAGCACCCGCAGCATCAGCTCGAGGTTGTGCAGCGCTTCCGGCAGGCGGCTGCCCGGCAGCAGCCCCAGCCGTTGCACGGGTGTGCCCTGCAGCGGCTCGCTGGGGCTGAGGGCGCCATCGAAGAAGGGATTGCCGAGGAAATGCACCGGCCGCTGCAGCTGGCCGGTGAGGTCGGCGCCGGTGAGGGCATCGCGGCTGTAGATGGCGCGGGTGCGCCGCCCCCGCAAGCAGGGCGCGCAGGGCCAGGGCAGCCGCAGCTTGCCTTCGTAGTGGCTGGAGTAAGCCACCAGGTAGGTGGCTGTGGGCCGCCCGCTCAGCCAGGCTGCGATCACGGGAATCACATCCCCCACCACCAGGATCAGCCGGTAGCGGCGGGCGATGCGCAGCAGCAGCAGCAGCCGGCTGAGCAGATAGAGGATCTGGCCTTGCACCACTTCGGTGATGCGGCCCCAAACGCTGGTGTAACCCAGTCCGCCGGTGCTGTATTCGCGGGTGCGGCCGCGCACGCGGATCCCTGCCTGGCTGTAGGCGCGCCCATGGCCCACCAGGGGCAGGGCTTCCACCGCCAGCCCTCGCTGTTGCAGGGCCTGGCCAATCAGCGCACCGCTGAGATCTTCGCCATGGCCGTTGCTCAGCAGCAGGATCGGCCGGGGATCGCTGCCGGGCGGCTTCAACCCTTGAGCCAAGCCTGCACCTTCTGCAGGGCCTGCCAGTCGGGGCGGCGGGCCAGGCCATCCGCGATCGAGCCATCCAGCTCTTCAGCCAGTTCCGGTGCCATCGCCCGCACGCGCAGCACCCACTCGATGTGTTCACGCACGCCTTTGGCGTTGGTTTCCAGCATCGCCAGGCTGAGGTTGATCCGCGCCTGGGGGTCCTGGGGATTGAGCTTCACGGCGTTGCGGGCCGAGCGCAGCGCCACCTGGGGTTGGTTGTCGAGCAGCTGCAGCCAGGCCAGGCAGGTCCACCCGGCCGAGAGCCGCGGCTCCTGCTGGGTGATCGTGAGGAAGCTGTCGATCACCTCCGGCAGCGGCGCGCCTTCTTGGTAGCGCTGCAGGGCCTGCTCAAACAGCGAGGGGGCTTCAGCAACGGCGTCGGTCATGGGGTGGCAGCAGGCCTGGTCGTGCCCTCAGATTCGCACCCGGGCGGCTCAGGCCATGGCTCACACCGCAAACGAGCTGCCGCAGCCGCAGGTTTGGGTGGCGTTGGGGTTGGTGAAGTTGAAGCCGCCGCCGATCAGGGCGCTGGAGAAATCCAGCTGCATTCCATAGATGTAGAGCAGGCTCTTGGGATCGCTCACCACGGTGAAACTGGGCGCGCCGGCCGGTTCGTAGATGTAGCGCTCGTCGTCGGCCTGGATGTCGGCTGCATCGATGAAATCCATCGTGTAGCTCATGCCGCTGCAGCCGCCGGAGCGCACGCCCACCCGCAGCACCTTGCCGTCGCCCTGGGCGGGCAGCAGCGTGCCCAGCTGCTTCATCGCCGATTCGGTGATCAGGATGCCCTTGCCGTCACGGCCGGTGTGGGTGGCCTGAGCGGGTTCGGCTGTAGTAGTGGCTGTGGACGCGGCTGTGGCGGTATCGCTGGTCATACGGAAAGCCTGGCCTGATTGCCCCATCGTATGGAGCGCAACCCACACCTGCCGCTGTGGTGGGCGTCTCCATAGAGTCGTGCCCATTCAGTGGGAGCAGCAGGGTGCGCGTCGCCATCGTGGGTTCGGGGTTGGCCGGGTTGGCGGCGGCGGTGGATCTGGTGGATGCCGGCCATGAGGTGGATCTCTATGAGGCCCGGCCGTTCATGGGCGGCAAGGTGGGCAGCTGGGTGGATGAAGGCGGCAACCACATCGAGATGGGGCTGCACGTGTTCTTCTTCAACTACGCCAACCTCTTTGCCCTGCTGCGCAAGGTGGGGGCGATCGACAACCTCCTCCCCAAAGACCACACGCACCTGTTCGTGAACACCGGCGGCGACCTGCGCGAGCTCGATTTCCGCTTTGCCCTCGGCGCTCCTTTCAACGGCCTCAAGGCCTTCTTCACCACCCCCCAGCTCGACTGGCTCGACAAGCTGCGCAACGCCCTGGCCCTGGGCACCAGCCCGATCGTGCGCGGCCTGGTGGATTACGAGGGGGCGATGAAGGTGATCCGCGATCTCGATCGCATCAGCTTCCAGCAGTGGTTCCTTGGCCACGGCGGCAGCGAGCAGAGCATCAAGCGGATGTGGAATCCGATTGCCTACGCCCTCGGCTTCATCGATTGTGAGGCAATCTCGGCCCGCTGCATGCTCACCATCTTCATGATGTTTGCGGCCAAAACCGAAGCCTCCAAGCTCAATCTGCTGAAGGGTTCACCACACCGCTGGCTCACCGGCCCGATCCTCGATTACATCCAGGAACGCGGCGGCAAGCTGCACCTGCGCCACCGCGTCACCGAGGTGGTGTTTGAGGAGGGCGCGCCCGCTTCCGATGGCCAGCCTTCCACCCAGGTGAGCGCCCTCAAGCTCGGCACTCCCGATGGCGACATTGAGGTGAAGGCCGATGCGTACCTGGCCGCCTGTGATGTGCCCGGCATCCAGCGGATGATCCCCGAGGCCTGGCGCCGCTGGCCGCTGTTCGACAACCTCTACAAGCTCGAGGCTGTGCCCGTGGCCACCGTGCAGCTGCGCTACGACGGCTGGGTGACCGAACTGGGCGATGGTGCGCTCGAAGAAGCGGCCCGCCGCGATGTGGAGCGCCCCGCCGGCCTCGACAACCTCCTCTACACCGCCGACGCCGACTTCAGCTGCTTCGCCGACCTCGCCCTGGCCAGCCCGGTGGACTACCGCAAGGAGGGCGTGGGCTCCCTGCTGCAGTGCGTGCTCACCCCCGGTGATCCCTGGATCCCCAAGAAAACCGAAGAGATCGTGGCCGCCACCGATGAGCAGGTGCGCCGCCTGTTCCCCTCGGCCCGCAACCTCAAGCTGGTGTGGAGCAACGTGGTGAAGCTCGCCCAGTCGCTGTATCGCGAGGCGCCGGGTATGGAGCCCTATCGCCCCGATCAAGCCACACCGGTGGGCAACTTCTTCCTGGCCGGCAGCTACACCAAGCAGGACTACATCGATTCGATGGAAGGCGCCACCATGAGTGGACGACTTGCGGCCGCCGCCATCCTTGGGCGGAAGGCCGAGCTGGCCACCAATGCGGCTGTGGCTTGATCACCTCAGCCTGATCACCCCCTCGCTTGATTCCCATGGGCCGTTGGCTTGAACACAGCGTCACCACGGAGGTGAAGGCCTCGGCCGAGCGGGTGTGGCAGGTGTGGAGCGATCTTGAGGCGATGCCCCGCTGGATGAACTGGATCGAATCGGTGGTCACCGAACCTGGCGACCCCGACCTCACCGACTGGACCCTGGCCGCCCAAGGCTTTCGCTTCCACTGGAAGGCCCGCATCACCCAGCGGGTGGAGGCTCAGCAGCTGCATTGGGAATCGGTGGGCGGCCTGCCTACCAAAGGCGCTGTGCGCTTCTACCCCCAGGGCCCCGAGCTCACCGCCGTGAAGCTCACGGTGAGCTACGAGCTGCCGGGGGTGTTGGCACCGCTGATGGAACCCTCCATCCTGGGGGGGATCGTGACCAAGGAGCTCCAGGCCAATCTGGACCGCTTCCGCGATCTCGTGCAAAGCGGGTATGGCCAGCAGCAGGGATAACGCTTCCGAGTGCAGCCGTGTGCTGAGCCGCCGCCGCGCGTGCTGCAGCTGGTTCAGCGCACTGGCCCTGCTGCCTGCTCTCTCGGCCTGTGCCTCCAGCTCAGGGCCCGAAACGATCAGCCTGCCGCCGCCAGCCCCCAATCCGGCAACAGCGACCAAACCCGCTGCCGCTGCCGCCGAGCCCACCCCCGCCCCTGGTTTTACGCCGTTGCCCACGCCGCAGCAGGTGGTCAGCGAGGTGGGAGTGGGAAGGGTGGATCCGTTCGCACCCTTGCCCCCCGCAACGGGTGAAGCGGCACCCGTGTTGCCCGAGGGCTTGCGCTTCAGCGGTGTCATCCTTGCCAGCGGCAGGGCCCAGGCCCTAGTGCAGTTCCAAGGCAATGCGGGCTCGCTTGTGGTGGGCGATCAGGGTGGCCGCACCACGGATCTCCTACCCCCGGCCTGGAGAGTGGCGGCGGTGGATGTTGCTCAAGGCCGCTTAATCCTGGCGACAGGTTCTGCTCCAGGCAGCTCCAAGATCACCCTGGAGCTTTGAGTGGCCGCCCCTCCAGCGCCTGAGCGCAGGCCGCCACCAGGCCATCGAGGTCGTGGGGATCGGCCTCGGCGTCGACGCGCCCCAGCTGGCTGCGGCAGGTGTGGCTGGTTTGAGGCCCGATCGACACCAAGGCCACCCCGTCGAGTTGCTGCGCCCAGTCCGCGCCGAACTGCTGCTCCAGCAGCTGAGCGGTGTGCTGCACGGTTTTGCCGCTGCTGAAGGTGATCGCATCCACAGCGCTGGCGGCCAGGGCGGCGGCGGTGGCCGCCGGGAGCGAGTCGGGGCAGCGCGATTCGTAGGCGGCCACCTCCACCACCCGAGCACCTGCTTCCCCGAAGGCTTCCGCCAGCACCGTGCGCCCGCCGCTCTGCACCCTCGGCAGCAGCAGCCGCAGCCCCCAGCCAGACACCGGGAAGTGATCGATCAGGCTGTCGGCCACAAACTGGGGCGGCACGAAATCAGCGGGAGCCCCCAGCGCTTCGAGGTGGGCGGCGGTTTTGCGGCCCACGGCGGCGATCTTCAAGCTGCGGGGCCGGCGCGCCAGGCTGCTGCCCAGCCGCTCCAGCCGCGCTTCCACCGCATCCACGCCGTTGCTGCTCGAGAGCACCAGCCAGTGGAATTCATCCAACTCGGCCAGCGCATCGTCGAGCGGGCCCCACTCATCCGGCGGCCCGATCACCAGCGCCGGCAGATCCAGAACTGTGGCTCCGGCCTGCTCAAACAGGCGCCGCGCTTCGCCCAGCTGCTGCTCGGCGCGGGTGACGGCAATGGTGCGGCCCTGCAGAGGGGCGGAGTTCGGCATCGGGATCAGCCCTCCAGCTTCACCATCGCCCCGGCCTGCTGGCGCAGCTGGGCGGCTTCGCCGCTGCGGCCCTGCTGGTTGAGCAAGTCGATCGCCTGGCGGAAGCTGCTGCGGGCACCGTCGATATCGCCGCCAAGCAGGAGGGCCACCGCCAGGTTCTGGTGCGTTTCGGGATGGTCGGGCTGGAGCCGCCGCGCCTCCCTGTAGGCCTCCAGGGCGCCGGCGATGTCGCCCAGGCGGCGGCGGATCAGGCCGAGGTTGTACCAGCCCAGGCTGATTTCGGGGGCAGCGGCGGTGGCTCGCTGGCAGAGCGTTTCAGCCTCCTGCGCCTGGCCCAGTTGCAGCAGGAGGGCCGCCAGGTTGAGCCGGGCGGCAAGGCTCAGGCGCGCTGCCAGCGGCAGCGCCAGGGCTTCGCGATAGAGGGCGACAGCCGCGGCGGGATCGCGCCCGGCTTCGGCCAGTGCCAGGTGCAGCAGCAGCTCGTAGCGCTCAGGGTGGGCATCAGCCGGGCATTGCTCCAGCCCCTGGCGCAGCAGCGTGGTGCCGCGCTCCAGGTTGCCTTCGGCCACCTCCAGGCTGCCGAGCTTGGCGCAGGCGTAGGGATCACCGGGGCGCTCCAGCAGTTCGGCCTCCATCGCCTCGCGCAGCCGCTGCGGCTTGTTGCCCTGGGCCAGCAGCTCCGGCCGGTAGCCGTCGTGCAGCAGAGCGGGTTCGGGGCAGTCGGCGATGCGCCAGTGGCTTTCCTGCTGGAGCAGGTCCGCCACGCTGTCGTCCACCATCGAGTGGTAGGCGCGGCTCCAGCGGATGGCGGGGTGGCGCCGGAACAGGCGGCTCACATTTGAGTAGGGCGATTGCACCGCGCCGCGCTCGTGGCGCAGCAGGTTGATCAGCAGCACATCCGGCTGGGCCATCAGGGCCCGCAGCGGCGCCATCGCTTCCGGCCGCAGGCGCTCATCGGCATCGAGCACCAGCACCCAGTCGCCGCTCACCCATTGGAGGGCCTGGTTGCGGGCTGGGGCGAAGTCGCCCGGCCAGTCGATCTCCTCCACGCGGGCCCCCAGTGCCTGGGCGAGGGCCACGGTGTTGTCGGTGGAGCCGGTGTCCACCACCACCATCTCGTCCACGAAGCCCTGCACCGAGCGCAGGCAGTCTTCGATCTGCGCCGCTTCATCGCGCACGATCATCGAGAGGCTGAGCATGGCGGCGTTGCAGGCGGCCTGAGGCTAGTGGCAGGGCCGGGGCCAGGCTGCGCTGGCTTCAGTCGGTGAAGCCGCCCTGGCTGAAGCCTCCTTCCAGGGCATCGGCATCCAGCCCCAGGGCCTGCAGCACCACCGCCTGGGCCTGCGGCATCTGGCCTGGGCTGTAGGCCGCAGGCAGCTCCGGCGGCAGCAGCGGCCGCAGCTGCTCCCAGAGGTAGGGGCTGCCATACACCGCCAGAGCCGCCAGGCGCCCTGCCTCCAGCAGCTGCCGCACCACCTGGGGCCAGGGTTCATCGCCGCCGGCACTGCCGCGGAAGGGATTGCCACGCACTAGCAGCTGCAGCAGCACGGGGCCGTTGCCCAGGCGATCGAGGGCCAGGGGTGCGTCCGGGTTACCGCTCCAGGGGCTCGGGCTGCGGCCATCGAGCAGCACGGCCTGATAGCCCTGGGCTGCAGGCCGCAGCAGCGCCGGCGCCATAGCCGGCAGCTGCGGGGCATTCAGTTGGCTGTCGAGTCGGATCAGGTTCACACCGGCCGCCGCGGCGGGCAGCGATCCGCCCTGCCGCTCGAGGCTCAGCTCCAGCAGCTCAACGGCGAGCGCCTGCTCGTCGGCGGACACCAGGCTGCTGAGCTGCTCCAGCACGGTGTGCAAAGGCTCCGATGCCTGCGGCGGGCAGCGCCGCAGCGCGGCAACACGGCGCTCCAGACTGGCTTGCACGCGGGCTTCGCTGATCCGCCCGCTCTCCACAGCCGCCGCCAAGCCCTCCAGGGCTGCCGCTGCATCCGCCGGCATCAGGATCAGATCGGCGCCGGCTTCAAACGCCAGCACGGCTGCTTCCGCCGCGCCATAGGCCTTGGTGATCGCCTCCATCACCAGCGCATCGGTCACCACCAGGCCTTGGAAGCGCAGGTCTTCCCGCAGCAGACCGGTGAGCACCGCGGGGGAGAGGGTGGCCGGATGGGTGCTGTCGAGCGCGGGCAGCTGCAGATGGGCGGTCATCACCGCGGCCACATCCGCGGCGATTGCCGCGCGGAAGGGCGGCAGCTCCACCGCCTCCAATCGATCGCGGCTGTGGGGGATCAGCGGCAGTTCCAGGTGGGAGTCGCTGCTGGTGTCGCCATGGCCGGGAAAGTGCTTGGCGCAGGCCAGCACCCCCTCGCTCTGGCAGCCGCGCACAAAGGCAGCCGCCAGGGCGCCGGCGCTCTCCGGCGTTTCACCCCAGGCCCGCACATTGATCACGGGGTTGGCGGGGTTGTTGTTCACATCGCACACGGGCCCCAGCACCCAGTTGAGCCCCACCCGCCGCGCCTGGCGGCCGCAGCAGCGGCCGTAGCGTTCCGCCAGCTGCACGGCTCGCGCTGGATCGGCTCCATACAGCCGCCCCAGCGCGAGGGGCGGCACCAGCCAGCTGGCCCCTTCAAACCGCTGGCCCACGCCCTCTTCCACATCCGCGCAGAGCAGCAGCGTCTGCTGGGCCCAGCTCTGCAGTTGGGCGCAGCGCAGGCGCAGGTCTTCGGCGCTGCCCCCCAGCAGGATCACCCCGCCCACACCCAGCTCGAGCAGCTGCTTCAGCTCAGCATTGGTGAGCTCCCAGCGGGGATAGCGGCGCTGGCTGTCGCGGCTGAAGCCGCTGCCGCGCACCACCAGTAGTTGCGCCAGTTGGCGGCGCAGCTCAGCTGAGGTCATCGTCGAGCTGGCCGGTGCCCTCGGGGATCTCGCCCCGCTCCTGGCGCTTCTGCTCCAGCTGGTTCAGCAGCCCCAGCACCGAGGTGCCCTTTTCGATGCCCCGATCCAGGTGGAAGATCACCTCCGGGGTGCGGCGCATGTTGAGGCGGCGGCTCAATTCGCCTTTCACGTAGCCCGCTGCTGAGCGCAGCCCGGCCAGGGCTTGATCCTGCACCTCGGGGGTGCCGTACACGCTCACGAAAATCTTGCAGTGCTGCAGATCGCCTGCCACCTCCACATTGGTCACGCTCACCATCCCCAGGCTCACGCGATCGTCCTTGATCCCGTTCACCAACAGTTCGCTGATCTCACGGCGGATGGAGGCCGCCACCCGTTCAACCCGCCTGCCCTGCGCCATGCCTAGGCGATCACATCTGTGCTCACCATGGCACGCAGGATCAGACCCAGGCTCAGCAAGCCGCTCACCAGCGCTCCCACCAGCGCCACAGCCGTGACGGGATTGCTGCGCCGTTGGGCCAGCGGCTCGAGCACCGAGTTGGCCACGCCCAGGCCGAAGGCGATCAGATAGCGCGGGTAGCGCGTCACATTGAGGAAGAAATCCCGCATCGGGGCTCGGGCGCTGGCCGTTGAGTGCTGGCTACTCTGCCGCGAAAAGGGTCCGATGCTGGAGCTCCATCAGTTCCGCCACTCCGCCTTCTGCGAAAAGGTGCGCTTGGTGCTGGCGGCCAAGGGCCTGGCCTACAGCGTGGTGGAAGTCACCCCGGGGGTGGGGCAGCTGGAGCTCTTCCGTCTCTCGGGGCAGCGGCAGGTGCCGGTGCTGGTGGATGGCTCCCATGTGATCGCCGATTCCAGCGCCATCGCCCAACACCTGGAGCGCCATACGCCGCAGCCGGCCCTCTTGCCCGCCGATCCGGCCCAGCGCGCCCAGGTGCTGCTGCTGGAAGACTGGGCCGATACAGCTCTTGCCGCCGGCGTGCGCCTGGCCCTGGTACAGGCCGCGGCTGCTGATCCTGTGCTGCGGGGCGGCCTGCTGCCCGATGCCACCCCAGCCCCCCTGCGCAGCCTGGTGGGCGCACTCCCCGCCGGTGTGCTCAGCGGCTTCGGCCAGGTGATCGATCACGGCGGCCTTGAGCAGCTGCGCGCCAACCTGGAGCAGCTGGCGGTGCTGGTGCAGCAGCAGCCCTATCTGGTGGGTGAGCAGCTCAGCCTGGCGGATCTGGCGGTGGTGGCACAGCTCTCGCTGCTGCTGTTTCCGGCCAGCGCCGGAGCCCCCCTGGCCGGCCGCGGCGTGCCCGGCCTGGCGGATGACCCCCTCCTGGCGCCCCTGTGGCAGTGGCGCGACGCCATCGGCACGCAGGTGGGACGCCCCTAATCCAGCCGCTCCAGCACCAATTGGCCCCGCCAGCTGCGCCGGGCTTCGCCGGCTAGCCCCTCGGCCGGTGAGCCATAGCTGGCCTGCCATTGCTCGGCTTCGATGCGATCCGGCCCCACCAGCCGGTAGCGGCTGAGGGTTTCCACGCGGCTCACCCGCGGATCGCCTGGGCCATGCAGCACCTGCAGGGCCAGTTCATCGGCCAGGAAGCAGCTGTCGCTGGTTTGCGCGCTGCGCCGCCCCACCACCGTGGATTCCAGCCGCTGATCACCGGCAAGCAAAGCCAGCTGCCGGTTGGGATTGAGCGGATCGTTGCGCACCTGCAGCAGCTGATCCCCCAGCAGGGCGGAGCCGATAGCGGCGGCGTTGAAGGCCCGATCACCCACCACCGCACCCTGCGGATCCAGGCTGAAGCGCACCTCGTAGTGCAGATCGGGCTCCACACCGCTCGGGTCGTGGTTGGTGGCCTGCCAGCGGCCGGCAAACCAGGCTGGGTAGAGCAGGTCGCGCTGGCCTGGCCGCGGCAGCGGTGCTGGCAGGCTCCAGCTCGGCCAGCTCGCCAGCCGCTGCTCCAAGGGCTCGGCGGCGGAGGCGGCCAGGGCCATCGGCGTCTGCAGCAGCAGCACCAGCGCGGCCAGGCAGCAGCCGCGCAGCAGTGCGATCCCCATGGCTCAACAGGCGTGGCAGGCTGCGCTGATCCTGGCGCCACGCCCCAGCCCGATGTCTGATCCGTTGATCCGTGAACTGGATCACTACGTGGTGCTGGAGCCGGGTCGCCCCCAGCAGCTGCTCACCGCTGAAGACACCCTCATCTGGCTGATGGCGCAGCTGCAGCACCTGGAGCCCTTGCCGGCTGATCTGCGTGCCTTGCCGGATGGGGAGGCCCGGGCCCAGCGCCTGCTGGAAACCGCCTGTGAGCTGGAGCTCGAGCCGGGCGTGGTGGTGCAGTGGTTTGCGATCCGCTTGGAACCGCCGGGCAGCTAGTTGATCGAGGTGCTCACCTCACCGGCGTCGTTCACCACCTGCAGGCGGTGTTGCGGGGCTGCGGTGCGTTCTTTCAACACACCCGGCAGCGCCTCGAGGATCTGGGCCGCCACCTGCTCGGCCGGGCGACCGTCTTGAACGATGTGCAGATCGGCCTGGGCGTAGAGCGGTTGGCGTTCGGCCAGTAGGGCCGTCAGGCGGGCGGCTGGATCGGCCGTTTGCAGCAGGGGCCGCGGGGTGGCATCGCAGCGCAGCCGCGCCAACAGCAGGGCCTCCGGCGCGTCCAGCCAGATCACCACGCCCTGGTGCAGCTGGCCCCAGTTTTCCGGGCGGGTCACCACGCCGCCCCCGGTGGCCACCACCAGCGAATGCCAGCTGGCGATCTGATTGAGCACCGCGGCTTCCAGCGCACGAAAGCCCGCTTCGCCCTCGCTGGCGAACAGCTCGGGGATGCTGCGGCCGGCCACCTGCTCGATGCTGGTGTCGGCGTCGAGAAAGCGGTAGCCCAGCAGCTCAGCCAGGTGCCGGCCTGCGGTGCTTTTGCCGCTGCCCATCATCCCCACCAGATAGAGATTGAGCCCCTCCAGGCGCTGGCGCAGGGCGGCATGCGGGTGGGCCATCGGTGCTGAGGCAGCGCAGCGGTTCACATTCCTAGGATGCGGCCTTGCACGATGCAGTTATGACTCCGCCCCCCGTGGCGGCGCCTCCGGCGAGCCCGGTGCCCGCCGTTCCTGCAGCAGCATCTCCGCGCGGCCACGCCGCCCACGGCCAGGGCCGCGGCTGTGTGATCACCCGCCGCGCCTGCTTCAGTGCCAGCCACCGCTACTGGCTGCCCGAGCTCAGCGCTGAGGAGAACCAGGCCCGCTTCGGCCCCTGCAGCCTGGCCCCCGGCCACGGCCACAACTACGAGCTGATCGTGGCCATGGGCGGGCCGCTCGATGCCGATGGCATGGTGCTCAACCTCTCGGATGTGAAGCACGCCATCCGTGAGCAGGTGACGGCCCAGCTCGACTTCCGCTTCCTCAATGAGGCCTGGCCGGAGTTCGATCTGCAGCAGCCCGGCGGCATGCTGCCCACCACCGAAGCCCTCACCCTGGCGATCTGGCGTCGCCTGCAGCCCCACCTGCCCCTGATGGGGCTGCGCCTTTACGAAACCGACAAGCTCTGGGCCGATGTGCTCGGCGATTCCATGGAAGCGTTCCTCACCATCAAGACCCACTTCGCGGCGGCCCACCGCCTGGCACGGCCAGAGCTGAGCTCCGAGGAGAACGACGCCATCTACGGCAAGTGCGCCAGGCCCCACGGCCATGGCCACAACTACATGCTCGAAGTGAGCGTGCGCGGCGCCATCGATCCCCGCACCGGCATGGTGTGTGATCTGGCAGCCCTGCAGGGGCTGGTTGACGAGCTGGTGGTGGAGCCGTTCGATCACACCTTCCTCAACAAAGACGTGGCCCACTTCGCCACCACCGTGCCCACGGCCGAGAACATCGCCCTGCACATTGCCGATCTGCTCAGCGCTCCGATCTCTGGCCTCGGCGCCAGCCTGCACAAGGTGCGCCTGCAGGAAAGCCCCAACAACGCCGCTGAGGTGTTTGCCGAGGTGCCCGCCCTTGGCATGCAGCCCCAGGCCCTCGAGGCCCTTGCCAGCGCCTGAGCTGCGCCTGGTGCTGGCGGTCAGCCTGGATGGCCGCCTTGCACCGCCTGGCGGTGGTGCCGCCCAGATCGGTGGCCGCGGCGATCGCCAGGTGCTGGAGGAAGCCCTCGCCTGGGCCGATGGCTGTTTGATCGGTGGCCGCACGTTGCGCCTGCACGGCAGCACCTGTTTGATTCATGCGGCGCCTCTGCTGGAGCAGCGCCGCCGCCAGGGCCGCCCTGATCAGCCGGCAGCTGTGGTGGTGAGCCGCGGCGGCAGCTTTGATCCGCAGCTGCGCTTCTTCAGCCAGCCGCTGCAGCGCTGGCTGCTGGGGCCAAACCTGATGGCGCCGCCCACGGGGTTTCACGCTGCGATGCCGCTTCTGGCCTGGCCTGAAGCCCTGGCGGCTCTGGCTGCCCAGGGCCTGCAGCGGTTGGTGCTGCTGGGCGGCGCAGAGCTGGCCGGTGCGCTGCTGCAGGAGCAGTTGGTAAACGAGCTGCAGCTCACCCTCTGCCCGCTTCTGCTGGGCGGGCCCCACAGCTGGCTGCCCAATGGGGTGGGCCTGGATCCCAACCGCTGGCGGCTGCAGGAGCAACGCCCGCTGGAGGGCGATGAACTTCTGCTGCGTTACCGCTGCCTCAGCGATTGAGGGCCGGTGCGGCCGCCGCTTTGAAGCGGCGCGCAAGGTCGCGGATCGGCACATCCATGAAGCTCTCGGCCGGTAAGCCCAGCAGCCGCCCCGCGCAGCGTTTCACCACCACCTCGCTGTCGTCGCCGAAGCGCCCGGCCAGCAGTTCCGTCATCACCCCGAAGCTGCGGCCGCTGCGCTCGGTTTCCTCGATCAGGCAGCGGCTGGTGGGGCCGGCCAGGGCCCGGCAGGGCGGTGCCATGCGTTCTTCCAGGCTGCGATCACCGCCGCTGGCCCACTGCTGACAGGCACTGGTGATCCGCGCTTCCAGCTGGGGCCGCATCAGGTTGAGCAGTGGCCCCAGCAGTCCGGCCTGGGCGATGGCCCCATGGCCGCTGATCAGGCTCAATCCGGCAACCGTCGCCGCCAGCCGCGCGGTGCCTAGCTTGGCCAGCCCACCGCGCAGTGCCGCCCAGCGTTGATGGCAGAGCTCACGGCCCGTTGGCACCGCGCCCTGGCGGAGATCCCCGAGGCGCAATGGCATGCCTTGGTTTCGGCGGAATCCCTCCCCTTTTACTCCTGGTCGTGGCTGGTGGGGCTGGAGCGCAGTGGAAGTGTGGTGCCGCGTCAGGGCTGGCAGCCCTGCCACCTCGGCCTGTGGGAGGGCGAACGCCTGATTGCCGCCGCGCCCCTCTATCTCAAGGGCCACAGCTACGGCGAATTTGTGTTTGATCAGTCGTTCGCTCAGCTGGCGGCGCAGCTGGGCCAGCGCTACTACCCCAAGCTGCTGGGCATGAGCCCGGTGAGTCCGGTGCTGGGCTATCGCTTTTTCACGGCTCCCGGCGAAGACGCCGCCGCTCTCACGAAGTTGATGCTCGAGCTGATCGATGCCTTCTGCCGCGAGCATCAGATCTTCAGCTGCAATTTCCTCTATGTGGATCCGGCCTGGCAGCCGCTGGCGGAAGCAGCGGGGTGTGCCACCTGGCTGAATCAACAGAGCCTGTGGAGCAATCAGGGCTACGCCGATTTCGAGGCCTACCTCGGCAGTTTCAACGCCAATCAGCGCCGCAACATCAAGCGCGAGCGCAAGGCGGTGCAGGCCGCTGGCTTGCAGGTCACCCCTGTGGTGGGGGAGGCAATCACTCCGGCGTTGCTCAGCCGCATGCATGGCTTCTATGAGCAGCACTGCGCCCGTTGGGGTCCCTGGGGCAGCAAATACCTCACCGAAGCCTTCTTCGATCACGCCGCCGCGGAGCTGCGCCAGCACCTGGTGCTGTTCAGCGCCCACCGCGGCGATCCCGAACAGCCGGTAGCCATGTCGCTGTGTGTGCACAGCGGCAGCCAGCTCTGGGGCCGCTACTGGGGCAGCGATGAGGAGATCGACAACCTCCACTTCGAGGTTTGCTACTACGCCCCGATCGAATGGGCGATCAGCCGCGGCATCCAGCAGTTCGATCCTGGTGCCGGCGGCAGCCACAAGCGCCGCCGCGGTTTTCTGGCTCGGCCCCACGCCTCCCTGCACCGCTGGTATCACCCGCGCTTTGAGGCGATCGTGCGCCGCTGGCTGCCGGAGGCCAATGCTGAGCAGCTCGAGCAGATCGAGGCGATCAATGCCGAGCTTCCCTTCAAGGCTCGCGCCGCAGATCTGCTCAGTTCGGCTGCGTAGCATCCGCAGATGACGAGCTTTTCCGTGGAGCAGCGCCGCAGCCTCGATGAGCGGCTCTCGCAGCGCTTCATCGCCCTGGATCCGGCGGGGTATTTCCTGATCAAGCTCGACCTCGAGGCCGGAGAGCTGATCGCTGAGCACTACGGCAATGGCATCGATGAGCGGGGCCTGGCCACCGATCCCGACACCGGCGAGGTAATCAGCTGCCGCGGCGCTGGACCGCGCGCACCAATGAAGATCTACCGCGGCCGTTCCGCCAAGGAGTTGGGTATGGCCCTCACTGAAGGCGAGGGCCCCCATCCAATCAGCTGCCTCGATCACGCCCTCTATCTGGGCCGCGAGCTGCAGAAAGCCGAGCGCTGCCTTGAGGACGGCAGCGCCTACATCCAGGACTAACGGCGGCTCGGCCCCGGGATCAGACCGGCTGCAGTTCGCGGGCGGGTGAGGCCGGCGTGGATGGGGGTTCGGGGGGCAGGCAGGCCAGCTGCTCCTGGATTTCGCGGGTCACCACCGCCCGGTATTCCTGGAAGTGCTCGTTGTGGGCGAGCGTCACCACGTATTGCTCGAAGCTGGCGGGATTGCGGCGTGCCACCCGCGCCAGGGAGCGCCAGAAGCGGAAGCGGGTGTTGCGTTTGAAGCCTTGGCGCCAGACAACTTTGGCCAGAGCCTTCACGTCGGTGAGGGGCGGGAGCGCTGGCTTGTCGGAGTTCTCGGGCTTGTAAAAGGCTTTCCAGCGGGGGGCGCCCACCTTGTTGACGTAGTAGTGCGTCACCCGATCGATGTAGGCGTTCGGCTCGTAAAGCCGGCAGAACGCATCCACATACTCATTGGCGATATCGCGGATCGGCCGGGTGGGCACGAAGTTGAGCAGGTTGGTCTGGTTCACGCCCTTGGCGTCGGCCTTCTCCTGAATCAACCGGCCTTCCTTCTCCAGGCGATGCCAGAGGCCGGTGTTGGGCAGGGCCTGCAGCATGCCCATCATCGCGGCGGGAATGCCGGTTTGGCTCACGAAGCGCACGATGCGATCGCCCGCACCGGTCTTTTCGCCATCGAAGCCGATGATGAAGCCGGCCATCACACGGATGCCGTAGCTGGTGATCCGGTCCACGGATTCCTCCAGCGAACTGCGGGTGTTCTGGTGCTTGCCCGCCACCGAGAGGCTGGCCTCATCCGGTGTTTCGATGCCGAGAAACACCGCTTCAAAGCGGGCTTCGGCCATCATCTGCATCATCTCCTCATCGGAGGCGAGATCCACAGAGGCTTCCGTGGTGAAGCTGAAGGGATAGCCCCGTTCGATCTGCCACTCCTTGATGGCCGGCAGCAGCAGCTTGGCGTTGCGCTTGTTGCCGATGAAGTTGTCGTCCACCAGGAAGATGGCGCGTCGCCAGCCCAGGTCGTAGAGGTATTGCAGCTCAGCCACCAGCTGCTCGGGCGTTTTGGTGCGGGGCTTGCGGCCGTAGAGCACGATGATGTCGCAGAACTCGCACTGGAACGGGCAGCCCCGGGAGAACTGCACGCTCATCGAGTCGTAGGCATCGAGCTCGAGCAGATCGAAGCGGGGGATCGGCGTACCGGTCACATCCGGTTTGTCGCCATTGGCGGAGAAGCGCCCGCCGGGTTCGCCGCGCTCGATCGCTTCGATGAACATCGGCAGGGTGATCTCACCCTCATCAAGCACCTTGAAATCGGCGAGTTCCAGCTCGGGTGCATCCGGAGTGGAACTGGCGAATGGGCCGCCCACGGCCACCGGCAGGCCCCGCTCCTTGGCCCGGGCGATCTGCACGGCCATGTCGGCCTTCTGCACGATCATCCCGGAGATCACCACCAGTTCAGCCCAGTCCCACTCCGCTTCGCTCACCTCCCGCACATTGCGATCCACCAGCTTCATCTCCCAGTGCTGCGGGAGCAGGGCGGCCACGGTCACCATCCCCAGGGGAGGGAGGAGCACCTTGCGGTTCACCAGCTCCAGGATCTTCTCGTAGCTCCAGAAGGTCTTGGGGAACTCCGGGTAGATCAGCAGTGTGCGCATGCCGCGATTCAGCGATCCGAGGGATCAGAGCAACGGCGGCCCGAACGGGCTTCACCGATGGTGGTTACACACAACCCTAGGTGGGGCGCCAGGTGGCAGTGGGGTTCTGCTGTAATGGCTGTGACTTTCCCAACACATGCAGCGATGGGTCCTGTGATTTATCTCGCCCTGGTGGGCGGCGGCCTGGTGGCCGCGGCGGCCATTTCCTTCGTGCTGCGCGGCATCAAGCTGATCTGAAGCTGATCGCCTTCGCTGCGTCAGGCCAGGCGTGTTCGCCCCTGGCGCAGCACTTCCAGCAAGCCCAGGGCTAAGCCCAGAGCTCCCAGCAGGGCAAAGCAACTCCACAGCCCTCCGGGCAGCCAGGTGGTGAGCGCGGCAGCCATCAAGCCGCTGATCCCGCCGCCACCCAGGAAGGCGATCTGCCCTAATCCGGCCATGCGGCCGCGGATCACCTGGGGGGCATGCACCTGAATGATCAGGTTGGTACCCGCCAGCAGCGAGGCGGTGCCGCCACCGATCAGAAAGGCCATCGCCAGCCCCCAGGTTTGGGTGCCCGGCAGCGATAGCCCCAGCTGACCGAGAGCCGTGATCACGGTGCTGATGCCCAGCAACAGACCCGGCCGCCGGCTCAACGGCGTGGCGTTGCGCTGCAGCACCACGCCGGCCGTGATGCTGCCGCAGGCGATCACGCTGGTGAACAGTCCCAGCGCCAGTGGACTCGGACCCAGCAGGTTCAGGGCCATCAGCGGTGCCAGGCCGGGATGGAAGAAACCCACCAGGCAGGCCAGGCCGCAGAACAGCAGCACGTGGCGCAGGGCTGGCCCGCAATCGCGCCAGGCGGTGGCCAGGCTGGCGCCGCTGCCCCGCGCGCTGCGGCGCTCGCGCTCGCGGTAGGGGGCCATCAGCCAGAGCAGCGTCACGATCGGCAGCAGGTAGGTGGCCGCATCCAGGCTCAAGGCCAGGGTGGGGCCCGTGGCCGCCAGCAGCAGGCCGCCGATCGGCGGACCCACCAGCTTGCCCACGTTGAAGATCACCGAAAAGCTGGCCAGATAGGGCCCCAGCTGCGCTGTTTCATCCACCAGCAGCGCCACATATTTATTGCGGGCGGTGAGCTCATAGGTGCTGGCGATCCCCACACCCAGGGTGCTGAGCAGCAGCAGGGCATCCTGCTGGCCGCCGCTGCTGATCGGGATGGCAATGGCACCGAGCACCGCAGCGAGCAGCAGCGCCCACTGGGCCCGGATCAACACCCGCTCACTGCCGAGCCGATCCGTGAGCACTCCCGCAGGCCCGCTCACCACCAGGGTGGGCAGGGTGAGCAGGGCGAAATTGGCGGCCAGCAGGAAGGGATTGCCCGATCCCTCCATCAGCAGCCAGCCTTTGGCGGTGAGCCCGGCGAAGGAGCCGGCGGTGCTCAGGCCCGAGGCCAGCAGGAAGGTGGTGCGCTGGTGGCGGGTGAGCCGCTCACGGATCCGCCCGAGGGCCCGGCGCGGCTGGCTCAAGCCCCTGCCTGGCGGGCGGCGAGTGCATCGCTCACCATCGCCTTCGCTCCCACCACTTCACCCACCAGGTCGTAGGTGTCGGCGGCGGTGATGCGCACGGGAACCATCGTGCCCGGGGCAGCGCACAAGCCGCCTTCACCGGGCAGCACCCGCACCTCGCCATCCACTTCAGGCGCGAAGCGGGCGCAGCGGCCGAGCATCTCGCCGGTGCTGGGGTTTTCCTGCTCGATCAGCACATCCACGATCCGGCCCACCCAGGCGGCGTTGCGCTCGGCGGCGATCGGTTGCTGCAGGGCCATCAGCCGGTCTTTGCGCTCCTGCGCCACCTCGGCGGGCACCTGATCGGGCAGATCCGCGGCGGGGGTGCCGTCTTCCGGCGAGAAGGTGAACACGCCCACATGATCAAAGCGCTGCTCGGCCACGAACTCGAGCAGATGCTGGAAGTGCTCCTCGGTTTCTCCGGGGAAGCCCACGATGAAGGTGGTGCGCAGCACCGCATCGGGCAGCTGCTCGCGGATGCGGCGCAGCACGCCGCTGGTCACATCCGCCTGCCAGGGGCGGTTCATCGCCCGCAGCACCTCGGGATGGCTGTGTTGCAGCGGCAGATCGAGGTAGGGGAGCACATTGGGCACCTCCCGGTAGGCCGCCAGCACCGCTTCGGTGAGGCCGGTGGGGTAGGCGTAGTGCACGCGGATCCAGGGGATCTCCACTTCACCCAGGGCCCGCAGCAGCTCCGCCAGCTGGGGTTTGCCCGCCAGATCGAGGCCGTAGTTGGTGGTGATCTGGCTGATCAGCACCAGCTCCTGCACCCCCTGGGCAGCCAGCTGCTGGGCCTCGGCCACGATGCTCTCGATCGTGCGGGAGCGCTGATCGCCGCGCAGGTGGGGAATGATGCAGAAGGCGCAGCGGTAGTCGCAACCTTCGGCCACCTTGAGATAAGCCACCGCTTCGCTGGTGGTGCGGTAGCGGGGCAGGTGCTCATCCGCCACGAAGGTGGGATTGGCGCTCACCTGCTTCACCCGCTCGCCGGCTTCCACCCGCTCGAGCACGCTCACGATGTGCTGGTAATCGCCGGTGCCCACGATCGCCTTGGCCTCGGGGAGGCTTTCGAGCAGTTCGTCCTGGAAGTGCTGGGCCAGGCAGCCGGCAATGATCAGCTCCTTGCCCTGCTCCGCCAGTTCCACCAGGGTGCGCACCGATTCCTCGCGGGCGTCCTGAATGAAGCTGCAGGTGTTCACCACCACCACGTTGGCGTCGCTTTCGTCGGCGCTCACGCCGTAGCCGGCTTGGGCCAGCAACCCGAGCATGTGCTCGGTATCCACACGGTTTTTTTCACAGCCCAGATGGGCGAAGGCCACGGTGGGTTTGCTGGATGGGGCCGCCGTGGATGCCGCGGTGCTTTGGCTCATCGGATTGGGGGTAGGGGCCGCGCGCTGGCCAATCCCCAACCCTACCGATCAGCTTCACCTGGAGCGGATTGTGCCTGCCACAATCAGCCCAGCAGTGAGATCTCCTGAGTGACCTCCTCTCGCCTCAGTGAGCGCCTCGCCGGCCAGCGGCGCCGCGGCGACTCCGGCAGCAAATGGATCCGCGTGGCGATGGCCGTGCTGGCCACCATCGGCGTGATCGATACGGGCTCGATCACCCTGAAGAAATGGGGCTTGTTGGCCTCACTGAGCTGCAGCAGCCAGGGCTTTTTCGGCTGCAACGGTTGCGAGAAGGTGCTCTCCAGCGATTGGGGCAGCCTGTTTGGCCAGCCCCTGTCGCTGTTTGGCTTTTTGGCGTACGCCGCCATGTTGTTGATGGCGGTGGTGCCGCTGGTGCTGCAGGGGGAGGCCCGGCAAACCCTGGCCCAACCCAGCTGGTGGGGGATGACCCTGCTCGGCACCGGGATGACCGTGTTCAGCGCTGTGCTGATCGGGGTGATGGCCTTCGCCATTCGCGATTGCTGCCCCTTCTGCATCCTCTCGGCGGCACTCAGCACCGGTTTGCTGGTGCTGAGTGTGGTGGGAGGTGATTGGGATGATCGCGGCCAGTTGCTGTTTCGTGGCTTGATCACGGCCCTGGTGGTCGCGGTGATCGGCCTGGGTTGGGCCGCATCAGTGGGGCAACCGGCGGTGGACACCGGCAAAGGGGTGCCGCCGCCGGTGCGCGCTGAGAGCACAGTCGGCACGATTGCCCTGGCGGAACAGCTCACCGCAAGTGGCGCTGTGATGTACAGCGCCTACTGGTGCCCCCACTGCCATGAACAGAAGGAGCTGTTTGGGCGGGAAGCCACCGAGAAGCTCACCGTGATCGAATGCGCTCCCGATGGCCGCAACAGCCAGAAGGAGCTCTGTGACGCCAAGAAGATCGAGGGCTATCCCACCTGGGAAATCAATGGAACGCTCGATTCCGGCGTGAAGCCCCTGCTGAAGCTGGCGGAACTGATCGGCTACAAGGGCCCCGCTCTCAACTGAGCGGGGCCGCTGGGGCCACCGCCTCCGTACTGATCGGCTGGTGGCGGCGCTGCACGCTGTGGCGCTGCCAGAACGGTTGCGTGGCCGGTGCATCCACCCGGAAATGGCCGCCCCGGCTCTCCACGCGGAACAGGGCTGCTTCCAGCAGGAGCTGGGTCACCACCAGGCGCTGGCGCAGGTCGTGAGCACGGCTGATCCAGGCGCACTCCGTGGCATCCAGGTTGGTGTGATCGGCTGGTGGCAGCGCCGCAATCGCTTCCAGCCAGGGGTCGTGCTGGATCGTGCCCTGAAGGCGCTGCAGCCTCTCCAGTCCATGCCGCAATTGGCTGCCCTGGCGCTCCACTCCCGCCACCTGCCAGCACAGGCTGCGCAGCGCCTGCAGGGTGTGCTCCAGCTGGCGGAACTGCTCCCCGGTGGGGACCGGTAGGCCGGTGATCGGCCGCTGTGTGGCACGCAGCGGTGGGAGGGCCGGCGGCGGCTCGAGCTGCCGCAGCTGGCGGGCAAACACCAGGCATTCCATCAGCGAATTGCTGGCCAGGCGGTTGGCGCCATGCACGCCGGTGCTGGCCACCTCTCCCACGGCATAGAGCCCGGGAATCGTGGTGGCGGCCATGGCATTGGTGCGAACGCCACCCATCCAGTAATGGGCCGCCGGCGCCACCGGGATGGGCGTGTTGGTGGGCTCCAGCCCCAGCTCCCGGCAACGCCCCAGGATCGTGGGGAATTGCAGCTCCAGCCGTTCGCGGCCCACCGGGCGCAGATCCAGCCACACGTGCTCGAGCTGCTGCTCGCGCATGCACTGCACCAGGGCGCGGCTCACGGCATCGCGGGGGGCAAGGTCGGCTCCGGGCAGCTGGCCCACCGGGCTGCCCCCGCGGCCATCCAGGAGCCGCGCTCCTTCGCCACGCACCGCTTCGGAGATCAGAAAGTGCGGCGCCCCCGGCAGCATCAAGGCCGTGGGATGAAACTGCACGAATTCCAGATCCCGGATCACCGCCCCGGCCTGCCAGGCCATGGCGATGCCATCGCCGCTGGCTTGCGATGGGTTGGTGGTGTTGGCGTACAGGTGGCCGCCACCGCCGGTGGCCAGCACCACGGCCCCGGCCTGCAGCCAGCGCAGGGTTCCGGCGTGCAGCATCTGCAAACCGCAGCACCGGCCAGCCTCGATCCAAAGCTGCAGGGCCAGTGCTCCTTGCAGGCGCACCAGCCCTGGCCGTTGCAGCACCCTTCGCTCCAGGGCATCCACCAGGGCGCCGCCGGTGCGGTCCTGGGCGTGGAGCACGCGCCGGTGGCTGTGGGCTGCCTCGAGCGTGGTACTCAGACCGCCATTGTGGCGATCAAAGTCCATCCCCAGCTCCAGCAACCGCTCCACGCAGGCTGGTGCTTCGCGCACCAGCAGCTCCACGGCCGGTGGGTCGCAGAGGCCGCCGCCGGCCCTGAGGGTGTCGTCGCGATGGCTGGCGAAGCTGTCGTCGGCGTTGGTGACAGCAGCAATACCCCCCTGGGCCCAGCGGCTGGAGGAGCGGGGGGCGTGGTCTTTGCTCAGCAGCAGCACCCGAAGTTCAGCGGGCAGCTCAAGAGCCGCCATCAACCCCGCGGCCCCGCCGCCCACCACGATCACATCCCAGTTGGAGGGCAGCTGAACCACGGAGCCCGAGGCGTGAAGGGCAACAAAAAAGCCGCCGGGAGGGCCCGACGGCTGGAACCGGTGAGCGAATTTAAACCTGAGGGATCAGACCAGCGCTGGGATTCAGCGGTACTGGCCGTCGTTGATCCGGTCAAAACCTTCGTTCAGAGCGATCGAAGCCGGAGTCACGGTGAAGTTGCTCTTGTACTTCTCCACCAGCTCTTTCTGGCGATCGGTGAGATCTAGATTAAACAGGTCGTCAACGGTGTTGTAGGGGCCACCTAGCACGATCTTGCCGGCAAGGGTGGGGTACATGCCCGGGAACGCCTGGAAGCGCCGCACTGAGCAGTTGTTGAGGTCGATTTTGTCGCCCCGCTCGGCGATTTTCTCGTCGGCCACGTTGCTCAGATCGGCCGCCTGGGCCGTGGGTGCTATCACCAGGCCGAAGAGCAGGCTGGCCAGCAGCACGCCACTCATGAGCCACGAAACCAGCCGTTTCATCGAAGTCTCCGTCTGAACGGGAATCACAGGGACTGCCAAGCAGCGTTGCAAAGCTACAGGTGTGACGCCTTGGCCTTGAGGCCAGAGCGGCAGGCTTTTGCAGTTCTTCAGATCAGGCCGCTGAGCTGCGGGGCCCAGAGCGCCGCTGCCAGAAACACCCCATCCACAGCCAGCGTGGTGGCCATGGCGGAAGCGGCCAGGCGCCAGGCGGGATCGGGGTGTTGCCAGAACCGCCGGCAGAGCCCCAGTAGGAGCGCTCCGGCCAGCAGCGTTACCGCCAGGGGCAGGGGTTCCACCACCTCAAGGGCGGCGGCTTGAAGATGTTGGGCGGCCTGATCGGCTGGGGCGAGAAGCACTTCTCTCCAGTGGCGCATCACTCCGGTGATCGCCATCACCCCATCCGTGCAGGCTGTGCCCAGCAGCGAAGCGAGATAGAAGCTGGCGGCCAGGCGCCAGCGGCTGTTCAGACCGCCCAGGGCCAGGGGCAGGGCAAACGCTTCGATCGGCAGATGCCAGAGCGGATGCAGCCGGCACCAACCCCAGAACAGGCATCCCCCCAGCCAACTGCCGCTGAAACCCACCAGCAAGGTGCCGGCTCGGCTCAGGTTGGGGTTGGGGTTCTCCGCCAGCAACACGCCCACCAGCAGGAGAGGGGCGGTGAAGAGCGCAGCGCTGAACGGGGCCAGCCGTACCCATGGGGCCTGCAGGAACACCGGCAGGGCCACCAGCAAAGCGCCAGCCAGCCCGATCCCCGCACTCAGGCTGGAGCGCGTGGTCGCCCGGACGGGGCTGGGAGGCATCGCGGCCACCGTGAGGCTGGGTGGAACCCCGATCACCACCGTGTGAAGAAAGTTGTGCAACCTTAGAGGACGCGTCCGGTGTTCCTGCTGCTGGCCAGGGCGGGTTCCGCCGCATAGGGTCGCTGCAGTGCTGCTTCTCCCGCGGTGTTCGCTGCCCTGCCCCCGACCGATCAGCTCGGGGTGCTTCAAGCCTGCTGGCGCTTTTTGGTTCTCGGTGTGGTGCAGGGGCTCACCGAATTTCTGCCAATCAGCAGCACGGCCCATTTGAAGGTGGTGCCGGTGCTGCTGGGCTGGGGAGACCCCGGCGTGGCTGTCACCGCGGTGATTCAGCTCGGCAGCATCCTTGCGGTGGTGGGGTTCTTCCGCGATGACCTGCGCCAGGTGCTGCAGGGGATCAGCCAGGGTCTGCAACAGCGCCGCTGGGACGACCCCCAGGCGCGGCTGGGCCTGGCGATCGGGCTGGGCACGATTCCGATCCTGATTGGCGGGCTGGCGATCAAGCTCTGCGTGCCCAACTTTGATCAATCCCCCCTGCGCAGCCTCACCTCGATTGCCGTGGTGTCGATCGTGATGGCGTTGCTGCTGGCTCTGGCAGAGCGCATCGGCACCCGTCGCCGCCTGCTGGAGCAGGTGAAGGTGCGTGATGGCCTCTGGGTGGGCCTGGCTCAGGCGCTGGCCTTGATCCCGGGTGTTTCACGCTCCGGCAGCACCCTCACCGCCTCGTTGTTCGATGGCTGGAAGCGCGCGGATGCCGCCCGCTTCTCCTTTCTTCTCGGCATTCCCGCCATCACGATTGCCGGTGTGGTGGAGCTGAAGGAGGCTTTCACCCAGCCCGTGGCCGGTGGCGTGCTGCCACTGCTCGTTGGGATCGCCACATCAGCGTTGGTGTCGTGGTTGGCAATCGCCTGGCTGCTGCGCTTCCTGCAGCACCACAGCACATGGTGGTTTGTGGGTTATCGGCTCTTTTTCGGCGTTGGCCTGCTGCTCTGGGTTGGCCGCTTGGCGGGCTGAGCCCCCACACTGGAGGCAGCAAGCACAAACGGGCAGCGCCTGTGTGGAAGGAACCCTCGGCCGGTGTTCCCCTGGTGGATGCCAGTGAGGTGCGCCTGCCGCAGCCGGCTTTGGTGGATGCGGTGGAGCCCGAGTCGATCGGCGATGAGCTGGGGATCCAGCCGGGTGATCGGCTGCTGAGCATCAATGGCGTGCGGCCGCGCGATCTGATCGATCTGCAGTTTCTGGTCTGCGCCGAAGAGCTCACCCTCGAGGTGCAAGACCCAGGCGGCAGCGTGCATGTGGTGGAGCTCGAGAAGGATGCCGATGAAGGCCTGGGCTTGGCCTTCAGCGAGGCCCTGTTCGATGGCCTCAAGCAGTGCAACAACCACTGCCCGTTCTGCTTCATCGATCAGCAGCCCCCAGGCCATCGCCGCAGCCTGTATCTCAAAGACGACGACTACCGCCTCAGTTTTCTCTACGGCTCCTACCTCACCCTCACCAACCTCACCGCGGCCGACTGGCAGCGCATCGAGGAGCAGCGGCTCTCACCGTTGTTCGTGTCGGTGCACGCCACCGATGCCGAGCTGCGCTCCCGGTTGCTGGTGAATCCCAGAGCCGGCCTGTTGATGGAGCAACTGGCCTGGTTCCAGCAGCGTGAGCTGCAGATTCACGCCCAGGTGGTGGTGTGCCCTGGCCTCAACGACGGCCCCGCTCTCGAGCGCACCCTCACCGATCTGGCGAGCTTTGCAGGCGGCGAGTGGCCGGCTGTGCTCTCGGCGGCGGTGGTGCCGGTGGGGCTCACCCGTTACCGGCCTGATGGTGATGGGCTGGTGCCGGTGAATCGCGCCTGCGCGCAACGGGTGATCGCCCAGGTGGAGCCGCTGCAGCAGCGCTTCCAGGCGGAGCTGGGCAGCCGCTTTGCCTGGCTTTCGGATGAGTGGTATCTGATGGCGGGCTATCCCCTGCCGCCCCGCGACGATTACGAGGATCTCCCCCAGGAAGGCAATGGCGTGGGCAGCATCCGCGCCTTTCTCGAGGCCATGGATGAGGCCACGGATTCCCTACCCGCGGCTCTGCCCCAGCCCCGGCGGGTGAGTTGGGTGGTGGGCTTGCTGGTGGCCGAAGCGCTGCAGCCTGCGGTGGATCGGCTGAATGCGGTTGAGGGGTTGGAGCTCCTGATGCATGGCCTCCCCAGCCCCTACTGGGGCCAGGATCAGGTGGTCACCGGGCTGCTCACGGGTTCCGATCTGCTCGAGGGGCTTCAGGGCCGCGATCTTGGTGAGGAACTGCTGCTGCCTGCTGTGATGCTGCGGCAAGGGGAGCCGGTGTTTCTCGACGACCAGCGCCTGGAGGCGGTTGCGGCCCAGTTGCCCGTGCCGGTGCAGCTGGTGGGAGGGGCAGCTGAGATCGTGGCCGCCTGCCTGGGCATCGACTCCTGAACTGACTAAGCTCGCCGGGTGAACTTTTATCTGGGCAGAGTTTTTCGGTGACGCGACCCTTCAAGACCTGGCTTGCTGCAGCTGGCACCGGTCTGCTGGCCATCACCGGCACCGGCCTTGCCCAGGAGCAGCCCACCGCCAGCGTTCAGCAGCCTTTGCCGCTGGCGCCCCAGGTGAAAGGTGCGCGGCCGAAATCCGATGCCAGCGTGCTGGCGCCAGCCGCCACCAAGCTCGATCCCAGCCTGCAAAACCTGGCAGCTCCCGCCACCCTGGCCCTGCCCAACAAGCCCGAGCAGGTGCGCATTGCCGAATTGCGTCCGCTCTCGCTTAAAGACGTTGAAAACCTGGCAGAGGTCAATAACCCCAACCTCAAGGCCATCGCCAGCCAGGTGGATCAGGCTCAGAGCCAGCTGCGGACGCAGATTGCTGCGTGGTATCCCAACCTCAGCCTGAGCACGCAGAACTTCCCATCATACACCGGGGGCAATCAGCGCAGCTCCATCCGTGTTGCTAATCCTCTCCAACAAACCCTGCAGAAGGATTACGACTACACAAGCCGCTGGGATATGGGTGCCCAGCTCTCCGCCCAGTGGGATCTCATCAATCCCCAGCGGGTGCCACAGATTGCCGCTGCACGCGATCAATTTGAGCAGTCCAAAAACCAATATCTGATCGCTCTACGAGAACTGCGTCTGCAGGCCGCACAGGCTTATTTCGAACTTCAATTCAGCGATGAAGCCGTACGGATCGGCCAAGACTCTGTACGCGCTTCAATTGTGAGCCTTCGCGATGCCTCCGCGCGTTTTCAAGCTGGCGTCGCAACCAAGCTCGAGGTGCTTGAAGCCGAGACGCAGCTAGCACGCGATCAGCAGTTGCTCACTGATGCGCTGTCACAACAATCTGTTAGCCGTAGGGATCTCGCACGATTGCTGGATCTTCCTCAAAATGTGAGCCCAACGGCGAGTCAGCCACTCAAGCCCCTTGGTGTCTGGACGCCATCGCTCCAGGAGAGCGTGATTGCTGCCTACGCCTTCCGTGAGGAGCTCGATAATGCCCTGCTGGACATTTCTGCTGCTAACAGCCAAGCCAATAGTGCATTGGGTGCTGTTCAGCCCTTCCTCTCCATCTTCAACAATCTGAGCGGCTTCCGTTTTCAGGGCAGTGAAACGGTGTTGGTCGACCTACCGGGCAGAAGCGGCTGGGCTGTGGAGAATTCCATAGGCTTGCAAGCTAGCTGGAACATTTTCGATGGCGGTGCTGCCCGCGCTCAATACCGCCAAGCCAAGCAGCGGGCGCAAGAAAATTCCTTCCGCTTTGCCGATACGCGTGACCGTCTGCGCTTTGAGGTTGAGCAAAGTTTTTATCAGCTTCGTCAGGCCAACCGCAACATCCAGACAACTTCCCGCCAGGTGATCTCGTCTCGGGAAGCCTTACGCCTGGCTCGTTTGCGCTTCCAGGCGGGTGTCAGCACCCAGCGCGAAGTGGTGGATAACCAGCGCGACCTCACCCAGGCAGATCTTGCCTATGCCCAAGCCCTGGCTGAGTACAACGATGCGTTGGCAACACTTCGCCGTCGTACGGGTCTCGATCAGATTGCCGTGTGCCAGGCCGTGTCCCTGCCCGCCAGCAAGTCGATCGACGATGCGAGCAACAGCGTTCCAGTTCCCCCCGATCCGCTGAAGCCGGCCTGCCAGGCGGCGGTTTCAGCTCAGCCTGCCTCCTAACGGGCAAACCGTCCTAACGTCAGTAGTCAGCTGAACGCTGACAGCTGTCACTTCCTCTTCCCCGTTTGCTGCGGCTGGGCCTGTTTCAGGGCTGTGTGGGCTGCCTGGCCGTGATCTTTGTGGGGCTCCTCAACCGGGTGATGCTCACCGAGTTGGGCTTTCCCGGCTTGCTTGTGGGCGGTGCCCTGGCGTTTGAGCAGCTGGTGGCGCCCTCCCGCATCCTGTTTGGTCAGGTGTCGGATGCGCATCCTCTGGCTGGCCGGCACCGCACGCCCTACATCTGGATCGGCGCGGCCCTGTTCTGCAGTTTGGCCGTGCTGCTGATTCCTTTGATCTTCCGGTTGCACAGTGCCCTGGAAACCGGCTCGGGCTGGGGAATTGCCCTCGGCGTTGCCGCCTTGTGCGGCCTCACCGCCTGTTACGGGCTGGCCGTTTCCTTGGCTACCACCCCCTATCTGGCCCTGGTGATCGACAGCACCACCGAGCAGGAGCGCCCTCGGGCGGTGGGCCTGATCTGGTGTTTGCTCACCGTGGGGATCGTGGTGGGTGCCATCGCCAGCTCGATCTGCCTCAAGGGGCTCGACGGCGTCACGGATCCCGGGCAATTGGAAGCGGCCTTGTTCACCTTTATGAGCCGCGTGGCTCTGGTGGTGTTCGCCCTCACCTTGGTTGCCACCTGGGGGGTTGAAACACCAGGTGCCCGCCAGCAGCTCAGTCGCGCTGAAGACCGCGACGACGCCATCACCCTCGCTGCAGCCTGGCGCTTGATTACCTCCAGCCGCCAAGTGCTGGTGTTCTTCTGTTTCCTGCTGGCCTTCACCCTGGCGGTGTTTCTGCAGGACCCGATCCTGGAGAGCTACGGAGCCGAGGTGTTTGGCCTGCCCATCGCAGCCACGGCTTCCCTCAGTGCCGTCTGGGGAATTGGCACCTTGGTGGGACTGCTGTTGGCCGGACTCTGGCTGGTGCCTCGGCTGGGCAAATTTGCCTGCGCCCGCCTGGGCTGTCAGCTGATTTTGGCCTCGCTCCTGCTGCTCACCCTGGTGGGGCTCAGCGCTCAGCCAGCGTTGCTCAAGTTGGTGCTTTTCCTGTTTGGTCTGGCCACCGGCATCGGCACCAATGCCACGCTGGTGTTGATGCTGGATCTCACCTTGCCGGAAGTGGCGGGCACCTTTGTGGGGGTCTGGGGTTTGGCCCAGGCTTATTCCCGCGCCGCCGGGAAAGTGCTCGGTGGCGGTCTGCTGGATCTGGCCCGCACGTTCAGTCCGGATGGGAGTGCTTTCCCCCCCTATGCGGCTGTGTTTGTGCTGGAAGCCGCCATTGCTGCACTGGCCCTGGTGCTGCTGAGCCGCGTCAACCTGCGCCAGTTCCGCGACGACACCGGCCGCAGCCTCGATCGCGTTCTTGCCATGGAGCTCGGATGACCGCTTCGCCCATTCGCATGCCAGAGGGGCTGGATGCCCTGGGTCTCCTGCTCGATCGGGTGGCTGAACGTCAGCGCAACGATTTCGGCCAGCTTGATTCCGAGGCCAAAGCCGATGGCAGCTTGATCACCGCTTGTGATCGTTGGAGTGATGCCGCCCTGGTGGAGGGGCTGGCGCAGCTCTATCCCGGTGAAGGGGTGTTGAGTGAGGAAGGCAGTCAGTGCGTGCCGCCTTCGCCGGCCTACTGGGTGGTGGATCCCTTGGATGGCACCACCAACTTTGCGGCGGGCATTCCGTATTGGGCCATCTCGCTGGCGCGCTTTGAAAACGGCGTACCCGTGCTGGCGGTGCTCGATGTGCCGCCGCTACGCCAGCGGATCGTGGCGATCCGCGGCGGCGGTGCCTGGCGTAAGCACAACAAGCTCGAGCCGCCGGCGGCCCGCAATCAGGTGGCTGGTTGCGCGTCGCTGTGCAGCCGCTCGATCGGTGTGCTGCAGAAGCTGCCCAACCAGCGCTTTCCCGGAAAGATCCGCTTGCTGGGGGTGGCCAGCCTCAATCTGGTGAGTGTGGGCATGGGGCAAACCATCTCCGCCCTTGAGGCCACACCCAAGATCTGGGATCTGGCGGCGGCTTGGTTGGTGCTGCAGGAGCTCAACTGTCCGATGCGCTGGCTCGTGCGTGATCCGGCTCAGCTGCAGGCCGGTGAGGATTTGTCGCAGGCCAACTTCCCAGTGCTGGCGGCCCGTGATGCCGAAACCCTGGCCACGTTCAAGCCCTGGGCTGACGCGCTGGTGTCGTCCACTTGACAGTCCAGCGGGAAGGGGTGCTATGGTTTTGGACTGCGCGGGAGCCGAGAGGCGCCTGATGCAGGAACCGAAGACCTCCGAGCGATCGGTGTTGTAGGTTCAACGGGTGGCCGAGAGGCCACGACGAACTGAA
>Ga0194117_10000729_pt1 | contig 41459 bp, 51 predicted proteins | sample TA2MahsurfametaG_FD_160579 | JGI IMG/M metagenome (GOLD analysis project Ga0194117, IMG submission 160579) | Freshwater microbial communities from Lake Tanganyika, Tanzania - TA2015009 Mahale N1 surface | ecosystem: Environmental > Aquatic > Freshwater > Lake | place: Tanzania: Lake Tanganyika... | reverse complement strand
TAAACCATAGATGGCAGTTCTTTAATCAATACGGTTATGTAGAAACACCTGTGTTTAAGAGACAAATTACTAAAAAACATATATTTGACCCCAATCCAAATAAGTTGTTTAATTATATTCTACAAGCTAGTGAAACAGAATTTGGCATACATTCTCTCGCATCCGTAAATGAGTATCTAAAAGACAAGAAGACTAAAGCGGTATTATATACTTATGATAGTATTCTGTTTGACGTTCATAAGGATGACAAAAAACAAACATTATTTCATATCAAAACTTTGATGGAAAATGGTAAATTTCCGACAAAGTGTTATATTGGTAAGAACTATAATGATATGACATTTATAAACATATAGAAGAAATTCAAAATTTCAATAAATATTTCTATATTTATACTATATGTTAACAATCGATGACGTATTAGAAGAATACTTTATAACCAGAAAAGATGGCGGTTCCAAGTTTAATATAAAAAACTCAAATGATTTATATCATTTTGAGACATTTTTAATTGAAAATGGTTATACAAATCTTTTTAAAAAAGAAAAGATAAATGAACTGTTTGAAGAAGCTGGTGATGTAGGAGAATCTCCTACAGAAGAAATTGTAAATTATACAAGAAAAAGATATATTTCTTTTTTTAAAAACCAACCATCTGCTCAGGATTTGGAATTGCTTGTCAATTATGTCCGTGAATTCAAAAAGACTCCACAAACATTAGAATCTTCATTTGAGTTTTTGAAACAGAATCCTAGATTGATAGAATTTGAAAAAAAACAAATTGGTCAAGGGGAATTTGCTTTTTATTTGTTATTGCCTGATGCAAAGAAAATTACTAGTGATGTAGGTGATATTCAAATTGGAGATAGAAAGTTCGAAATCAAAAAAATTAAAAAGGCAAAAGATACAATCAGATTTGGAACAAATATTAATTTAGATTCGATTAATCTTTTTAGATATGTAACATTTGGTCTTAAAAAGATATTCACTTCCAAAGAATACAAGGACGGCGAAAAAGTAAAAGAAATGGGTGATGCATATGATTTACTAATGGCAGGTTCAGAAGCATCTGTAACTATTAATAAATTAAATGCTTTTTATTCTTTCATAAATAAATTACGTGAATATATGATTTATGAAAAAACTCAAAAGAGTTTGTCATCAGAAAAAACGACAGGCAAAAAGTTTGTATTTAAAGCCAATGATGTTGATAAAGATGTATTCTTTAAGATATCATTTGATGATTTAAAGGGCGCACTAAAAAGCGGTAAACATCAAACTACAATAGAACGAACAGAAGATTCACAAGATACCGAAGAACTAATATCGTTTGCTGATGATGTAAAATCTGTATTGGATAAATTTTTAAATAGATATTCTACATCTGAATTATTTCAAACACAAATGGTTGTTCAATTATATGAAAAGTATAAAAGTGCAGGTGTTAACATAATGATAATAACAGAAACAAATGATTTCTTAATAAATCCATCTAACTTTAAATTTAATGCGATAAACCAATACGTAAGACCACAAGTAACTTTAAGTTGATATGAATATATTGTCTGAACTCTTAGAACAAGTTTGTCTAGATTCTCGTATAAAAGACGGGATATTTTCATTAGACAACAACGAACATTTAAATATTTTACAAGAATATTTGCAAACCGAATTAAAATTAGATGAACAACAATCTATAGAAATTAGAAATACGGTGATAGAAGGAAAATATCCAGACCGTCAAGCATATAATGTAAATGGTTTACTTGTAACTTTTCCCACGCCCGAATATAAACAAAGAGCAGTTTCTAGGGGAACCCATTTTGAAGAAAATCCAAAGAAAGCTGCTGGTGCAAATGTATTTGACCCACCGTCAGAACAACCGTCAACCGAACCCCCACCAAAGACCGAACCGCAACAACCTGCACAATCCACATCTGAACCAACTTTTCCGACAGAACCAACGCCGGATACGCCTGCACCGGAGACAACTGCAGAAAAAAATAAAAACGAACCAGATTTAAGAACTTCTCAAGAAAAACAATCTGATGCTCAAGTAATTCAAAAAATATTGACAACCGAATACACACTAGATGAAGCAAACACAAATGGTTTTTATAGAAAAGGATTGATGTGGTATACAACGGAAGGAATTGAAGTTGGAGTCGCTAGATATGTTGAAGACTTGGGTAAAATAATTATACGTCCAAGAAGATGAAAAAACAACTACTTTGTACTTTCTCAACCGTTGAAGAATACAAAAATCTAATTGCCCAAATTAGACAATTTTATACCGTAAATAATAAACTATTTTTATTTAACGGAGTAAAACTTCCTAAAAATATATACATCACTTATAATATAGATGTAGAAGATAGTTCTCACTTTCCAAAGTTTCCAAATACTATTGGACTTCATAGAAAAAAACAAACCAATACTCTTTATACGTTGAATGCTATGAATAAGTTAATAGCTGAAGAAAATAATGGGGTATTTAATAACAAATTTCAATTAAATTGGGAACTTTATAGCAACTGCCTTATTTTAACTAGTGAGATTTCGGTTAGAATAATTCCGATAAAACTTTTCGATATAATAAGTTGAGTGTTTTGCCATTTCGGTTTATAGTTATTCGTGTATTAGTTATGAAGTAAAGTCTGTGTGGACTTATCGATTAATTAATTAACACTTAACAATTAACTATTAAATAATTATGGCATTAGACCTATCTAAAATTAAGAATCGTTTGAATTCTTTAACAAACACAAATCAAAAATCTAACTTGATTTGGAAACCAAATCCTGGAAAACAGGTTGTTCGTATTGTTCCCTACAAGTATGCTCCTGAGAATCCGTTTATTGAGTTAAAGTTTCACTATAATATCAATAACAAAACCTATCTTTCACCTGATAGTTTTAACCGTCCAGATCCAATCGTTGAATGGTCCAATCGTATGAAAAAGACCGGAAACAAAGAAGAATGGCAGTTGGGGCGTAAGATGGAACCCAAAATGAGAACCTATGTTCCTGTGATTGTTCGTGGTGAAGAAGACCAAGGTGTCCGTTTCTGGGGATTCGGAAAGAATGTTTATCAAGAACTTCTTAGCATTATCAGCGATGCGGATTATGGTGATATTACCGATCCTGTAAATGGTCGTGATATTGTTGTGGAATTCAGAACCGCAGAGGAATCTGGCAAGAGTTTTCCAGAAACTACAATTCGTGTTAAACCAAACACATCTACCGCAATTGATGTTTCAAAGAAAGATTTGCTTGGAAAACAAACCAACATTCTTGACTTGTTTCCAGAATTGAGTTATGACCAACTCAAGGCAGTAATGGATGCTTGGTTAAATCCAGAAACCACGTCTGAACCAAGTGTGAATGCGGTATCAGATGATGATGGAGATGTAGATGCTGTTGCTCCAGTAGCATCAACTTCAAATAAATCACCATCGGCTTCCGCAAGCAAATCAAATACTGAAGACCTCACAAAGGCTTTTGATAATTTGTTTAACAGTTAAAATAACTGGTTTGATATGGGGTAATGGTATATATTACTATTACCCTTTTAATTTCCTATTTTTATGAAAAAGAAAACACATGTTACGCAGAATGATTGTTCGCAAAGAGACGAATTGGTCGAAATGTTGGCGAATGAATTAAATAAAGCAAACAAAGACGGTGGAAAGATTGCTTATTTCTTGGACGAACAAGAAAATCCCGCCGAAATTAGTGATTGGATTAGCACAGGTTCATCCATTCTTGATTTGGCAATTAGTAACCGTTCCCACGGCGGATTGCCTGTTGGTAAAATGGTCGAATTAAACGGATTGGAAGGAACTGGTAAAAGTCTAATATCCGCACATATTTGTGCAGAAACTCAACGTAAAGGTGGTATCGCAGTTGTATTAGATACCGAAAACGCCGCTGCTCCAGGATTCTGGAAAAGTCTTGGTGTAGATTTAAAGAATCTTCTATATGTTCAAACTGATACTGTAGAAGTTATTTTTGAAAAGATGGAACAAATGATTGGTGTAGTAAGAAAGTCTAACAAAGATCGTATTCTTACAATTATTGTTGATTCTGTAGCCGCTGCTTCTACAAAGGCAGAATTGGAGAGTGATCACGGTAAGGATGGATTTGCAACGGGAAAGAGTATTATTATCAGTAAAGCAATGCGTAAGATTACCAACATGATTGGTCGTCAGAAGGTTCTTACTGTATTTACTAACCAACTGCGTCAGAATCTAAATGCTATGGCATTCGGTGATAAGTATGTAGTAAGTGGTGGTAAGGCACTTGCTTATCATTGTAGTGTTCGTGTTCGTTTGACCAATACTGGTAAACTCAAGAAAGGTGAAACAATCATCGGTAATGAGTGTAAAGCAGTAGTTGTTAAAAACAGAATGGGTCCACCACAACGTCAAGCATCATTCGATATCTACTTTGATAGTGGTATTGCTGATTATAGTAGCTGGATTAAAGTATTGAAAGAAAACAACATTGTTAAACAAGGTGGCGCTTATTATACCTATAAAAAGGATGACGGAAACGAATGGAAGTTCCAATCCAAAGACTTTGTTGAAACAATGCAGAGTGATTCATCTCTCAAAGAAGAAGTTTATTTGAAGATTTGTGACTCTGTTATTATGAAATACAAAGACCCCAACAGTCAAATTGTTGATGATGCCGTAGTTGATACTGACGAAGAAACCGCTGGTAACGAAGAATGAGCAATCTGACTGATAGTGAAAAGAAAAAGTTGTTTAGTTTGTTCAATCAAATTAAACCAACTGACCGGGTTGAGGGTCTTAATCGGACCCTCAATTCGGACGTTCTTATTGTAGACTTCATGAATACTTTTCTAAGAGCGTTTATGGCAAGTCCATCATTAAACGCAAACGGGAACCACACAGGTGGTATTGCTGGGTGTTTAAAGAGTATTGGATATGCGGTTAAATTGTTGAATCCAACAAGAATAATTATCGTATCTGATGGTAATGGTGGGTCGATGAAACGTCGTAAAATATATCCACAATATAAGAGTGGTAGAAAAACAAAAGTAAGACTAAATAGAACTTACGAAGACTTAAGCAACCCAGATTCAGAAGAAAAGAATCTAAAGATACAGTTAATTAAGACTGTAAAATATTTGAATACATTGCCTGTTACAACAATGGCAATTGACCATATTGAAGCGGATGATGCTATTGCATATCTTGCTACGCAATATTTCAAAAATAGTAATGTGACTATTATGAGTGCGGATAAAGATTTTCTACAACTTGCAAATAATAGAGTTAAAATATGGAGTCCTACTAAAAAGAAATTATATGGTTGTGCTGAAATACTAACTGAATATGGTGTTAGTTGTAGTAACTTCCTTAATTATCGTATTATGGAAGGCGATAACAGCGATAATATTGATGGTATAAATGGTGCTGGATTAAAGACCATTATCAAATGTTTTCCTATTTTCACTGAGGAGAAACAATATGGTTTGCAGGAAATATATAATTATAGTGATACCCACAAGGGAAAGTATAAATTATATAACACAATATTAGATAATAAAAATATCATGGAACGTAATTGGCAATTAATGCAATTACAAGACACACAGATACAGACATTTAGTCAACTCCGAATCAATGAAATTCTTGAGAAATCACTGACTAAACTTGATAGATACAACTTTAGCAAGTTGTTGTTAGAAGATAATATGCAGAATAACTTTCCAAATAGTATGATTTGGTTACAAGAAGTATTTGGTAAAGTAAATTCGTTTGTATCGTAAAATATCTTTCTATAAAACTGATTGGGGTGTAGTATTATACTCAGAAGGTATGTATAAAACATTATGAGCGAAACATATATTATAGACAATCTAAAGAAGTTTGGAACTGAGTTTCAAACCAAGTGCATTTCAGCACTTGTAAGTGACAAAACATTTATTGAACGAATCAGCGATATTATTGAACCGCAATCTTTCGAGACAGATGCACATCAATTTATTGTTAAAGAAACAATAACTTATTTTCTACATTACAAGGAACTGCCTACACTCGCCGTCTTTAAGGTAAAGGTTGATAGTATTGAAAATGAACTGTTAAAGAAAACAGTAGTAGACCAATTACGTTTGGTTTACCAAAAAATCACAGATAGTGATTTGAAATTTATTAAAGAGCAGTTTCTTGAATTCTGTAAGAATCAGAAGTTAAAGAACGCTATCATGGAAAGTGTTGATCATTTGAAAAACGGTCAATATGATAAAATTAAGCACGTTGTAGATATTGCAATGAAAGCTGGTATGGAACGTAATATTGGTCATGAATACGACGTTGATATCGAAAAACGTATGAGCATGATGGCTCGTAAAACAATCAAAACTAATTGGGTTGAAGTTGATACTATTTTGGACGGCGGATTAGCCGGTGGCGAACTTGGTATTGTTACAGCTTGTGCAGGTAGTGGTAAGAGTTGGGTATTGAGTAAAATTGGTGCTGAAGCAATGAGACAAGGAAAAAATGTATTACATTATACTCTTGAGTTAAATGAAAATTATGTCGGGTTAAGGTATGACGCGTGTTTTACTGGTATTGATTTCCAGAACATTCGTAACAACATTGATACTGTAAAGAAAAAGATTTCTGAAGTTCCTGGTAAACTTATCATTAAGTATTTCCCTATCAAAACTGTGTCCGCTCATAGTTTGAAACTTCACGCAGAACGTATTCAAACCTTGGGAACGAAAGTAGATATGATTGTAGTCGATTATGCTGATATTCTACGTCCAACACAAAGTGAACGTAATAGTAACAGTTATAGTGAAGCTGGTGGTATATATGAAGAACTTCGTGGTGTTGCCGGCGAACTTCAGGTTCCAATTTGGACAGCGAGTCAAAGTAATAGAGCGGCAATGGATGAGGATATTATCCAAGCAAATAATATCTCGGATAGTTATAGAAAAATTATGACCGCAGACTTTGTTATGTCACTAAGTCGTAAAGTTAACGATAAAGTTAGTAACACCGCACGATTTCATATCATAAAGAATCGATTTGGACCTGATGGTATTACATTTCCAAGTAGAATGAATGCTGGTTGTGGTGATATCCAGATTTTTTCTGAAAATAGCAGAGAAGGTGTTGGTATTATTAATGAGATGAACCAAGGCGAAAATCTAGTCAAGAAAATGATGTCAGGTAAATGGAACGCTCATATGAGTGATGAGGACACCGATTAATTAGTATATCAGATAAGAAATAAAAAAGCTAGAAAAAATTAAAATTTTTGAAATTATTTTTTAGTTTTATTTTTATCTTCGTCTATAATTATGTATTACCTATTTTGAAGTTTTATGAACAAAGAAATTTATATTAAAAAACGTAACGGGAAAGTAGAAAAGTTTAGTGCAGATAAAATAAACAAAGTTTTACAGTGGGCAACAGAAGATATCAAAGGTGTTAGTTTTGAAGAAGTCGCAATGAATGCACATCTTTCATTTTTTGACGGAATGTCTACATCTGATGTTCACAAATTGTTAATTGAATCTGCCGCAAATCTAATCAACGAAGATAAACCGAACTATCAATATGTTGCTTCTAGATTACTTAATTATCAACTAAGAAAACAAGTTTGGGGAGGAAAGAATCCACCAAAGTTATATGATATTGTAAAAGACAACGTTGCTAATTTAGTATATGATGGAAATATCATGAACTGGTATACCAAACAAGAGTTTGATAAAATTGATGAATTTTTAAAACACGATCGTGATTTCAATTTTACATATGCCGGTGTTAAACAACTATGCGATAAATATTTAGTCCAAAATAGGTCTATTAAAAAAATTTATGAGACTCCGCAATTTGCTTATATGTTGATTGCGATGACGTTTTTTAAAGATTATAAAGAATATAGATTGGAATATATCAAAAAGGCATATAACTATTTTAGTAAACATAAGATTAATCTCCCCACTCCAATTATGGCGGGTGTAAGAACTGTAATGAAGAGTTATGCTAGTTGTTCACTGTTCACAGTAGACGATACACTAAAGAGTATTTTTGCTAATAATAGTGCAGTTGGATTTGCTACCGCTAGTCGTTATGGTATTGGATTAAATCTATCAAGACTACGTGCTACAAATGCTCCTATTCGTAATGGTGAAGTAATTCATACTGGACCAATTCCTTTTAGCAAGGCATTTGAGTCTACTGTAAAGAGTTGTCATCAAAACGGTATTAGAGGCGGTAGTGCTACCGTAAACTTTGCATGGTTTCATTACGATATTCTTGATATTCTTGTATTGAAGAACAATCAAGGGACTGATGATAACCGCGTTCGTAAACTAGACTATTGTATTGGTTTAGATAAACTAATCTTTGAACGGTTCTTAAAGAATCAAGATATAACATTGTTTAGTTACCATGAATGTGCTTCATTGTGGAACAAATTTGGTATGGAAGGATTTAGAGAAGCTTATGAGAAAGCAGAAGTCAACAAGAACATTAAATTTAAAAAGAAGATTTCCGCAAGAGAATTGATGGGATTACTAGCAAAAGAACGTCTTGAAACTGGACGTATTTATACGATGCATGTCGATCATGCAAATGAACATGGTAGTTGGTTAGACCAAGTTGATACAAGTAATCTATGTCTTGAAGTAAATCATCCCTTAATTCCTATTAAGGATGTTAATGATAAAGATGGAGAAATCGGTGTTTGTATTTTGGCTGCTGTAAATTGGTTGGAAATCAAGGATGATAATGAAATGGAAAGTGTATGTGATGTTATTGTCAGAATGTTAGATTCTTTGATTGAACATCAAGATTACTTTGTACCTGCTGCTGAAAACTTTGCTAAGAAACGTCGTAGCCTTGGTGTGGGTGTAAGTAATTTGGCTGCTCTATTGGCTAAAGAAGGATTGAAGTATTGGGATACCAAAGCTCCTAACTTCGTCGCACAATGGATGGAAAAGACTAGTTATTATCTAATTAAGGCGAGTGTAGAAATGGCTAAGGAATTTGGTAAGTGTGAAAAATTTGATAGAACAAAATTTAGTCAAGGTATTCTTCCAATTGATACTTATAAGAGAGACATCGACGAGTTTATTACAGAAAAATTACACTGTGACTGGGAAACTCTTCGTGAACAAATTAAGAATCACGGTATGAGACACTCTACCTTAACAGCTTGTATGCCTGTAGAATCTAGTAGCGTTATTCAAAGTAGCACTAATGGCATCGAACCTCCACGTAGTGCAATCAGTTACAAAGGCAGCAAAGCTAGTATATTACCTGTGGTAATTCCAGGAATTGATAAGTATAAAGATGATTACACTTTTGCTTTTGACATGCCAAATAACGAAGGTTATTTGAAAGTAGCTGCGGCTATTCAAAAGTTTACAGATATGAGCATAAGCACAAATACTTATTATGTTCCCTCAAGATATCCTAGTAATAAAGTTCCCATTCAAGAAGTTATTAAAGATATTTTGACAGCTTATAAATATGGCATCAAAAATTTATATTATGCTAATACAGATGACGGTGATAAACAAACCATAATGGATGAAAAAAATGTTCAACAAAAACAAATTATTGAAGAATCTGGTTGTGAAAGTGGCGCCTGTGCTTTATAATACAAAAATATGAAAACCGTATTAAATAAAAAAAATATAGACCAATTAAAAAATCCAATGTTTTTGGGAGAACCTCTTTCTCTGCAAAGATATGATTTAATTAAATATCCTAAATTTTATGATTTATATGATCAACAATTAAATTTTTTCTGGAGACCACAAGAGGTTTCACTCATCAAAGATATTAGCGATTATAAAAATCTATCTTACGAAGAACGATTTGTATTTGATAGTAATCTAAAGTTTCAGACTATGACTGATAGTATGTTGAGCCGTAGTATTCATCAATTGATGAAACATGTAACAAATAGCGAACTTGAGATTTGCATGAATACATGGAGTTTCTTTGAAACCATTCATAGTAATAGTTATACCTATATTTTGAATAATGTTTATCCAGATGCCACTAAGTTCTTTGATAGTATCTTAAACGATCAAGAAATTGTTAAGAGAGCTAATGCTATTAGTAAGAAATATGATGAATTACTAACACAAACAAATGATGTAAAACAACAATTATTTGATACAGTATTGGCTACTCAAATTACTGAAGGATTGATATTTTATGTATCATTTGCTTGTAGTTTTTATTTTGGTTATCGTGGAAAAATGGAGGGAAATAGTAAAATTATTAAATTTATTAGTAGAGATGAAAATCTACATGTAGCTATTACATTAAATATTATGAAGAACTGGATTAATAATCCAGATGAAGGATTCCAAGATATTATTAAGAAAAATGAAGATAAAATATATGCGGCTTATGAAATCGCAGTTAATGCAGAAAAAGATTGGGCGGATTATCTATTTAGTAAAGGTAATTTAATTGGATTAACTTCTGAAAGTCTCAAGAATTATATTGAGTGGTTAGCTAATAATAGATTAACTAGTTTGGGATTTAAGAAATTGTATCCTAATACCAAGTCAAATCCCTTGGCAGGTTGGTTGGATAGTTATTATGATAGTAAAAAACTACAAGTAGCTCCCCAAGAAACTGAATTAAGTAGTTATGTAAAAGGTGTGGATAATACTATTACTGAAAACGCTTTTGATGATTTTAAATTGTAATTTTATAAAAAATATCTATATTTATAATAACAATATGAACGAACCAACTACTTTAGCACTTATCGGAATTTTACCTGCTGTAATATCGGCAATTGTATCTTACACATTAGCAATTAAAAAATTACAAGTTGATAGTGAAGGTAAGGTAAAAACGGAATTTAACAAATTAAGCAGTCAGCTTAAAAACGAATTAAAACAAGAATTAGATGAATGTAGAAAAGACAGAGAAATTCTACGAAAAGAATTAGACGGTTATAAGAAACAATTAGATACATACAAAGAAGAAAATAAAACTTTAAAGACAGAACTTGATAAACTCGAATCAAAATTAGAATCTGCAAACGAAGTTATAAAAAGTTTAATAAATAAAAAAGCTGTAAAAATTAAATAATGACATTAAAAATGGTTTTGGGTATTGCATTTACTGTCTTATTTTTACTAGGGCCGTGTTTTCAATTAGGAAAGTTAATATCCGAAAAAGATAGCAAAGCAGTAAGTGGACCTGCGTTTTGGTTAAATAACATGGGACAGATATGTGTTTTATGTTATGCATACTTGACACACTCTGGATTGTGGGTGTATATTAACAGTATAGGTTCAATAATATTGAACTGCTTTATATTGTTTTTTATTTGGTTATATGACAAACGAAAATTATTGTGACACTTCATTGGTTTATCTCAAACCAATTCATAAGAATTTAGCCAAGGATTTAATAATAAAAAACCATTATACACACAAATGGACAGTTTGTAGGATTGCTTATGGTATTTATTATAAACAATACATAGAAAGCACATTTTTTGGTGGGTATAATAGTAAATTAATTGGTGTATTAGTATATGGACAAGCTGTTGGTAGGAATGCTAGCACCAGTGTTAGTCCATTACTTAATAACAATAATGTGTTTGAATTAACCCGTCTGTGGATTGAGGATGGATATGGTAAGAATATAGAAAGTTATTGTATCGCAGAATCGTTTAGACACCTAAACAAAGATTATCCACAAATTAAATGCATTCTCAGTTACGCGGATAGTGAGGCTGGACATACTGGTAAAATCTATCAAGCTACTGGCTTTTTATATCAGGGAGACAATTATGTAAGTGTGGCATTAATGCCTAACTACAGTGTAAGTCTATCTGGTCCACCAAATTATGATTGGATACATAGTAGAACTGTGTATTCTAAGTGGGGAAGTCACAGTGTGGATATATTAAAGAAGAAGATAGGAAGAACCTTTTGGCGTAAAAAGGAAAGCGGTAAACATAGATATATAAAGTTTATAACTAACAAGATAGAAAACAAAAAACTTGCTAAATCACTTAAGCATAAAGTGTTGACTCCACCTAAGATAAATAATCATATAGATCAAATAACAGAAATAACTGTAAAAAATAACAATGATAATTTGTATTTTTAATGATATTTATATACAACCATTTTCATATATATGACCAGAAACGAATTAAAGAAACTTATCGGTGAATGTGTAGCGGAACTAAAATTAGAAAAAGCTATACGTGGTATAGTAAAAGAATCATTGAAGCCTGTGAAAGTTGAAAAAGAACATTCATTGGAAGCAAAGATGCAAGAATTGGCTGATGTGGTTAAAGGTGTAAACAAAGAAGCAAAGGTTTCTCTTGATGATGCCAAAAGATATAACGTATGTGACTGCAAACCACATCACTTTAATATCCAACCTATAACAGATGACAATTTCACCGTAACACATTTTAAAAATAATACCGATAGAACAAAGAAATTGAATCTTACCTTTGAAGATTTGAAGAAATTCGTCGTCGATACATTGAAAGAAAAGAAAGCGGACTTTGGTCAACAAAAATGGAACAAATGTGTAACCAATTCAGAAGACAAAGAAGGTAAGAAAGACCTCGACAAACCACAAGAAACTAACGAAAAAACTGATGATGCTGTCGAAAAGAAAGATGATTTTCCTACCGCACCTATGAAATCTGTTGAAAAAATAAAGAAACAGAGCGACCATAGCGTTAAAGGTGAAAAGGTTAACTACAAGTATCCTAAACAAAAGGATAAGAAACTTGTTGTAAAACCTTCCGTCTATAAAGGTAGGAGTAAATAAAAAACAAAGTAATATGAAAAATAAATTAATGGCAGTATTTGGTGCAATACTTTTGGCATCAAACATGTCAGTTTATGCAGGTGATAGAGAATGGGCAACTGTAGGGAAAGTATTGACAGGCGTTGCAGCTATTCAAGTCATCGATAGAATTGTAAACCCTCCAACTCAAGTAGTTTATGTTCAACAACCCGTTGTATACACCCAATTAGCACCTGTGGTTGTTCAATCACATCCTGTTGTATATGTCCAACCAGCACCAGTAGTTTATTATGGTTCCCCACAACTAATTGTATATCCCGGTTATCCTACTCCAATATATAGGTATCATTATTATCATCATCGTTGTCGTTGAATGGTGAATAGATAATTTAAATCAAACCGCCATTTTGGCGGTTTTTTTGTTTGACTTTATAAAAACTCATGGTAAGATGGGTGTAATGAAGAAAGTATTAAACAAAACAATGAATACGAAATCGCTAATTAATAACGCTTCCAAGTTGAAGCCGGTAAGTCTCGTAATGGACGATATCAAATGGAAATATTTGGTTCGGTCTGTTTATCGTGGAAAGAACATTTTGGTTGTGGGACCAACAGGATGTGGAAAGACTCTTGCGGCTCAAACAGTAGCTAATGCTTTAGACCGCCCTTTCTTTTATTTCAATCTTGGTGCTGCGCAAGATGCACGTGCATCTCTTATTGGAAATACACATTACAATAAGGAATCTGGAACTTATTTTAGTGAATCTACATTCGTCAAGGCAATCAAGACTCCAAATGCTGTAATTCTTCTTGATGAAGTTAGCCGTGCTCATCACGATGCTTGGAACGTATTGATGACTGTATTGGACGACATTCAACGTTATCTACGATTGGACGAAAAGATAGAGAGTGATGTTGTAAAGGTTGCTGAGGGTGTGTGTTTCATTGGAACCGCAAATATCGGTAACGAATATACTGCTACTAGGGTAATGGACCGTGCTCTTATGAGTCGTTTCCCTATCAAGATTGAAATGTCTCCTATGGATAATCTAACTGAATTTAATTATTTGAAGACTCGGTTTTCTATTACGGATGAACTTTCTCTAAAGATTCTTACTGCTGTTTGTGAGATTGCTCATCATACCCGTGAACAGGTAAAGAGTGAAGATAGTAAGATTACTAACTTTATTCCTACACGTTCTACTGTAGAAATGAGTGAACTTATTCTTGATGGATTTACATTGAACGAAATTGCTGAAACTGCAATTTATCCCAACTTCATGACTGATGGTGGAGTTGACAGTGAACGAACTTATATTAAACAATTGGTTCAGAAGTATATTCCTGCTGCTACGGCAGAAACATTAATCAATGACCCCTTAAAGGTTGACAATACCCAGCCTCCATTCTAAAATAAGTGGACTATGGAAAATACCTACAGCGATTATTGGTTGGACGACTTTGATTTCGAAGAAGTTGATAACGAAAAGGCAATTAATACCAACTTGATTAAGTTGGCAATGGCTCGTAGAGCTATCAGCAATTTCGTTCATATTCTTACAAACAAGTCTATTCCTGTCTATTTTAATGATACTGGGGAAAATTGCACTGACGGTAGTGTTGTGTATATTTCTTCTGATATTGTTAACAAAGAGGATTTTGACCCCGCTGTAGGTCTTGCTTTACATGAAGGTAGTCATGTATTGTTGACCAATTTTGATATATTCAAGACCGTTTGGCAAAAAGTTCCTCGTGATCTATACAACTATGCCCAACATTTACAAATTACAAAGGAAGATGTTCATTCTCTTGTAAAGAACATGTTGAACTATATTGAGGACCGCTATATTGACAACTATGTCTTTAATAACGCTCCTGGATATAGAGGATATTACACCGCACTATACGATACTTATTTTAACAGTCCAAAGATTGATGTGATGTTAAAGAGTAATCTATATAGAGTTCCCAGTATTGCGAGTTATGAAGCTCGTATTGTTAATTTTAATAATAAGAATACTGACTTGGAAGCGTTGCCAGGTTTACGTGACATTGCTAAAATTATTGACCTATCTGATATTGATAGGTTAAAGACTACAACTGATCGATTGAATATAGCATATCAGATATCAGAAATTATTCTAAAGAACATTGTCGAGGCTCCTAAACAGTCTACAAAATCAAATAATAATTCTGATAATCAATCAGATGGGGGAAATTCTAAATCCCAGTCTGAATCCAAAAATGCAATTATTTCCAAAATTGGTTCTTCTGATTCATCGAACAAATCTAAATCATCTGAATCTATTGATGATATTCTTGGTGTCAATGATACAACAAAGGTTGATACTACAAAAGAACAAGAAGTAAAACAAAATATTGGTGAAGATAAAAACATTTCTAAGATTAAAAATAACCAAATTCGTAAGGCTTTGGATAAACAACGGGATTTTTTGAGCGGTAATATTAAAAAGAAAAAGGTTACCGCCAAAGAAAAGAAGATTCTGGATGCTATCGAACAGTCTGGAATGACTCTTGTAGTTGTTGGTAATAACTATATTAAGTCAGATGGAACTTATAGTGTAGATTCAATTGTTGTTAAGAAGCTTACCAAAGAACTTATCAACAGCGAAATGTTCCCGTTAAGCCGTCTTGATTATAAAGAAAATGCTTATACAACAAAAGAGTTGACGGACGCTGTAAACCTTGGATTTATTCAAGGCGCTGCTCTTGGCCGTAGACTACAAATTCGCAATGAAATCAATACATGTAAGCATATGCGTAAGTCTACCGGAAGAATTGACAAACGTATTCTATCAGAATTGTCGTTTGATAATGAAAATGTATTTTATAACATCGATGTAGACCGTTATAATAAATCATATATTCACATTAGTATAGATGCCAGTTCTAGCATGAATGGCAAGAAGTGGACAAGCACAATGACTGCTGTTGTAGCTATTTGTAAGGCCGCTTCTATGATTGATAATTTGAGAGTAAGTGTGAGTTTTAGGTCAACCTTTAGTTGCACGCGAGTTACAAATTCTCAATTGCCATACGTGGTTCTTGCTTATGACTCTTCTATTGATAAAATTAATAAGGTAAAGAATCTATTTCCGTATATTGTTCCCGCTGGATGCACTCCTGAAGGATTGTGTTATGAGGCAATCATGGAACATCTACCCACATCTACGGATGACAATTTTTACTTTTTGAATTTTAGTGATGGACAACCATACATGACTTATTCAGAACCTAATGGTGACTCTGTTGCTTATCAAGACGAAAATGCTTTAATACATACTCGTCAACAGGTAAATAAAATTCGTGACAAGGGATATAAGATTTTGAGTTATTTCATCAGAGACTCCTATGAATCTACTTATAATCTCGCTTCTCTTTCAATTGAATCTGATAAGATTCGTAAACAATTTAAGACCATGTATGGTAAACATGCTACGTATGTCAACATAGATAACATTTTTGATATTGCCAAAACAATCAATAAAATGTTTTTAGATAAAGATTGACATAATATATAACGTCTGATATACTTTAAAAATGGTTAGGATTTAACCAGAAACATAAACAAATAAAACATAAAAAAGGAAAAAACATATGAACAATACTAAGAAGACCGACCGCAAGAATATGACCAATCAGGTTGTTACTTGGCCAAGTGCAGATACATTCTTTACCGTAGAATCTCTCTTGGAGAAGAACTCCCACATCAAGGCGATTACCCTTCGTGTCAAACTTAACAAATCGATTGAAGAATGTAATATTTGCCGTTTGGGAACCATTCATGGTGGTAAGGGTCGTCCAAAGGTAGCATACGCTATGGCACCAGTTACGGATAAAGCACTTGAACTTGCTCGCAACAATGAAGTGTTGTTGGATGAACGTTATTCTGCTGTAAATGTAATGAATATTAGTTCTACTAACGCAGTCGAAACTGACACCACAAAGGTGGAAACTTCTGAGAAGAATACTTCTCATGCTGTTAATGCTTAAAAAAATAAAAACAAATAAGAGTAAGGTGCCGAATATATCCTATGTGACTATATTTGGCATCTTTTCTTTTGATGATTCTAGATTAATTTATGTATCTTTAATCGAAGAAGATACTTTGTTTGAGTATGATTCTAATATGTATGAAGAAGATAAATACGCCATTGTTAAATTAAATGTGAAACTATGAGTGATAAAAGAAACAAAGTAATATTATATTTTGACAAACTCAAAAAAATATTTATTGCATATACTAAACCCGAAGTTAAATCTGGAAAAACTCCGAGCAAAAAGTTGTTGAACGAAGATGTAGATGTAGTATATAATGGGATTAACAATTATGTAGATAGTTTTAAAGAAAAGTGGATTCTAAAAGAAATAGAAGAAACCAAATCCACTGCCAACGAACTAACTATCACAATGAAATTTAAATTAGAATTAAGAAAAACTGAATGAGTGATTTTTGGGATAGTGGAGATTTTGACTTTTACCTTGAGAAACAAAAGTTTATAAATAATTTAAATTTCTTGAGGGGTATGACTGCGGAAGAACAGACCTTTTATAAGAAATGGTTGGAAGTTCAAGGATTGAGTCATTATATAAATAAGTCATCTCAATCAAAAGCTAAGATTTGGACCCCAACTGATATTAATGACGAACAATTAACTATTAAAGAAATTGAGTCAATAAATCCAACTGTTGTTCATGTAACTGAATCCCGAGTAGATAATGATTGGTTAATGTTAAGAACATTTTGTCATACGATGGAATATGCTCAGACACCTGGTAGATTTATAAAACTGTTGATTGCTGATGGGAATGTAGATGAACCTCGTTATTTGGGTGTGGTAAGCATATCCAGTGATGTAATTGCCATAACTGATAGAGATAATTATATTGGCTGGACTAGTGAAAATAGATTAGACAATAAAAAACTTGCACATAGTGCTATTGGAAGTTGTATTATGTCTACTCAACCATTTGGTTATAATTTCTTGGGTGGTAAATTAATAGCCGCTTTAGTTACATGTTCCAAAACTAGAGAACTCTGGAAACAATTATATAATCAAACACTTGTAGGTATTACTACAACATCACTATATGGTAGTTATAGTATGTATAACAGTCTTAAATGGTGGCACAAATGTGGTAGTAGTGCAGGTAAAATGATGATTAAACCAGATGATAGTGTTTATGAAGTATGGCATCAATGGTTGAAAGATAATAAGAGTCAAGAATATAATGAAGCAATGACTCAAAAAGAAGGTGTTAGTGGACCCGTAACAGGTGCTAAGAACCGAGTTATTAGTATGATATTTCAACAATTGGGAATAAAAACAACTGATTATCAACATGGATATGAACGTGGGGTATATTATAGTTGTTTTTATGAAAATACCAAAGAATTTCTTCAAAATAAAATCGGAGAAGACCAATTGAAGATGAAAGAACTATTTAAGAAAGATATAAATGGTATTATGGAATGGTGGAAACCAAAAGCAATTGAAAGATACAAGAAATTGAAATCGGAAAATAATCTAAAATCTGATATTCTTTATTATAATAAAATGATAGGTATGACATATGAAGAAGCCAAATCAGTTTATTTCAAAGAAGTAGGACGATAACAGTTGACTTATTATAATGTATATTGTATATTGAGAATATGAAAAAATCTCTTTGTTGTATTTCCCTCAAGCTGCAAGAACAAGGTATCAAGGCTTCTACCATGACCAAAACCCGATTTCTTGCTCTTGAGCGTAAGAGTGCAGAACGTATTGTTGCGGATAGAACTCTTAACAATGTTTATGTAACTCGTAAGACTCTTGAGTTTTGTGGCCAACGTGGATGGAATTATCGCATTAGTAGCGGTATGATGCCGTTGGAAACACTACCAGATGCTAATTTGTTATTGGAAAACAATTACAATTTTTCTAAAATTAAACAAGAATTTGATTTGTGTGCGGATATTATTAAAAAATACAATATTCGTTGTTCAACACATCCTGATCAATTTGTGGTTCCTGCTAGTGCAAATTCTACAGTTGTTAAAAAATCTATTGAGGAATTGGCTATGCATGGCAAAATGATGGACTACTTTGGTCTTCCTCGTTCATACGAAGCTCCTATTAACATTCATATGAATTGTTATAAGGGTAACGTAAAAGACACCGCATTGCGTTTTATTGATGTCTATAAAGCATTACCTGACAATGTTAGGCCAAGACTAGTCTTGGAGAACGAAGATAAACCTAATAGTTGGAAAGTGGACGAATTGTATGACCTTATTTATTCTCAAACTGGTATTCCGATTACCTACGACAATTTACATTATCGGTGTAACAATGGTAAGTTCTCTGCGAAAGAGGCTGTAAATGTAGCCATGTCTACTTGGGGGAAGCATCGTCCATTATTTCATTTTAGTGACAATGACCTTACCAATACAAATCCACGTGCGCATGGTGATTATGTTCGTTGCATACCTGATGAATATAACAATCTAGATAATGTGGATTTTGAATTTGAGTTTAAATCTAAGGATTATGCTATTATACAGTTTGAAAAAACATATAAATTATAATAAATAAAACCGTTGACCTTTTTGGATTAACGTGGTAATATGATTTTGTGTTAGTTGTTAAACTACTAACTAAAAAAACAAAAAAACAAAAAAAGGAAAAAAAAAATATGACTATTACAAATACTAAGAAGCGCACTACGTTTGCTAAAACTGCTGTTCAAGGAGTTCGTGCTCACGTTGTTGTTCCGTTTGCTTCCACCAAGAAGGCAACCAAGTTGGTTATCGTTGAAGGTGAAAAGCGTATTGAATTGAACGGTCGTCAAGTTAATGCTTTGACCCGTATCATCACCGCTAGCAAACGTGCTGCTTCTCGTCGTTAATAACTAAAGTAGAGTAGAACTATGGGAAAAACATATCGCCGTGATTCGGATCGTGCTTTTAAAGACAAGAAGCCGAAGATTGGAAAGAAAACAAAGAAGTGGGAAACTTCTAATCTTCCAAAAAAGAAGTCAGTCAGAGACTTCCTAGAAGAAGAAAATGATAGTTAAAACGACACTAATTATAATTCTTTGTATAGTGTCGGCGGCATTCCCTGTAACAGTGCCAGTAATTATAGGATTACTGGCACTTTTTATATTGAATGTAATTCAAATAAACGATTCTAAATTGGATATATTAGATAATCGCACGTCACGTATAAATGATGATATAAAAATTTTGAATGATAATCAAAAACGATTATCATTATCAATCAATGCAGTCAGAAACAGAGTTAATAAAATTAAATCAAATGGTAAGGCCGAAGAAAAACCTAAAACAATCGAAGAACGACTCAGACAAATTGAGCGTAAAGAATCCGAACTCAACGAAGAGTAGGACTCTTTTTGATTATATTAATCATATCCGTGAATCTAAAACGATTGATTATTATGATAAACTTACTGAAGTTGAAAAGAAAGGATTTAACAAATATACATTGTTGATTGGTTTAAGTATGGATATTGGGTCTATTGACACAATAGCATATCTATCGAAATATTTTGAATTAATTCCAAACAAACAATTTTACACTGCTTGTTGTGATTTAACACCTGTAGGCAAGAAATATTGTAAATGGATTAAATCAAGTGGAACAAAGTTTAATGGTGAACTATTGGAGTTGTTATCAAAATATTTCCAAATTGGACAAGATGAAGTAAAAGACTATTGTAAAATCTTGTTTAGAGACGAAAATGGTATATCATATATACATAATATTTGTCAGAAGTATGGAAAGACTGACAAAGAAATAGAAAGATTATTAGAAGTATGAAATTGATTGGTGTATCTGGACTAGCTAGAAGTGGCAAGGATTTATTTACTACTGTAGCACAAGATATATTAAAAGAACAAGGTTTAAAAGCTGAAAGATATGCTCTTGCTTATGAATTAAAGAATGACTTAAAACAATTGATATACAAAAAGACAGGCATTGATGTCTTTACAGAAAACACCGGAGAGAAGACTATTATTCGTCCATTGCTCGTTGCATATGGCGATGTAATGAGAAAGATTAGTGAGGGTAAGTATTGGACACAAAAGATGGAACAACGTATTGGTAAAAGCAAAGCGGATGTGATTTTTATTACTGATATACGATATGATTTTTATGTAGAGGATGAATGTTCATGGTTACAATATAAACAATGTGGAAAATTAGTTCATATAACTAGATTTAAGTATGATACTTCTTCAAAGAGAAAGAAGAAGATATATGATGTTCCACCGAACGAACATGAAGCTATAAACAATCCAAAGGTAAAAAATAGAGCTGATTATAGTTTTGAATGGGAGGATTATTCCAATAAATATCCCACTAAGGAAACTATAATAGAATGTCCATACATTAGAGATAATGTAACTAAAGTATTATATGATATCGGAGTATTATCTCACAATAGTATTTAATACTACAGAATTGTTTCTTAATTCAATAAATGATTCACTTGGAAACTTAGAGAACAAAGTAGGTTTGAATATTGACAACATATTTGCACATTCTGTATATAATTGTTGACACTGATTCAATTTTTTTGTTTTTTGAGCAGCTTGACAGTTGCAAGTTCCATTGAATTCATTTACGCATGTAACAAATCTACCAAATACAGGATTTAGACCTTGTAATCCATTGTTATTTAGGAAGTAAAAGAATTCTGTAATATTGGTTATAATCATGTTGATAGTTTTTTATAAATATTATAACCAAGTATTGATAACACGAATATAATTGAAAAATCGAATATAGATTTTGTAAATAATAGACTTGATATAATACTTAACCAGGTTGTAAGACATATTGGACATGTTATTAATTTTGTAAAAAAGTTTCTGTGATATTGTAATAAATATGAATGATATGTTAATTCAAAATTTGATTCTTTTGTTGTCAAATATTCGTTAACTTTGAACCAATTGAGTTTGAATAATTTAATATATTCAACAAATGCTTCTGTTTCAAACCATATTATATTAATAAATATTATAAATGTTATTATCATAAGTATTCTATTGGTAATGTTAGAGGTGGATTTTTTACAACTATATTTTCATAAATTCTATTTGTCAATTTATTTACTTTTATATTCATATTATTTTCTAAATCAAATTCTCCATTATCATTTTCATTTAATGAATATTTTATAATTTCTTGCATTTTGTGAAGATATTCCACGATTTTTTGATTAATATGATTTAAATCCAAAGTAATAACAACATCGTCTTCTATTGGCGACATAGAGAATATATCTTCAAATTCTATAGTTCTATATGAAGATTTTGTTTTTTGCCATATTTCATCTGATATATTTAATAATTTATTTGCAACATCATGTTGTTTATCATAATTATGTTTTAATAAATTATATGAGTGTTCATTATCAATACTTATTTTATTAAATAAATAATAATTTTCAAATATAAATTTTTCGTTGTTTAATGAATTTTTAAAATTTATAGAAATGTTATATTTAAAATCTTCTTTATTTTGTTTAGTATCGTGTTTAAATTTTCCCCATTTTCTTAAAAATCGCATCATTTCTATTTGATCCGCGATAGTCTGCAATCGTGTTCTTTCTTGGTTTTCTTGTTTCCACCATTCGTTACCTCTGGAAGAAGTACATGTAAAATGATATACAATTGCATTCCAATCTTGTTTAAATTGTATACCCTTCATACAGAGTCTATAGAGCACATCTGAATCTTCTCTTGCACGTCTAAATATTGTATCGTGTCCACCAATTTCGTTCCATACTTTTCTATATAATGTAAATGGTGCAAACCAATAATCTGTTAATTTATTTTGTTTTTGTTGTGATGCGAACATTTGAAACGATTCAAAATTAAATTTGGTTGGTTCTAATCCAAAATCATATGTGATTTTCTCCGGTGATCGAGGATGTAAAGGAGGTTCTATTCTTGTACTGGAGATAATAGTATTCTCTGTTAAATTTTTTAATACATCTAAATCATAATTTTTTGAAATAACCATATCGGATTGGATATAAGAGACTATATCCGTCTTTGACATTTCAAACATTAGATTGATATTTCTCTGATATCCAATTGGAATCGGATTGGGATTTTTAATTATTTTTAAATTTTTAAATATTGATTTTTGTGTTAATAACCATTCTGTAGTATTTTGGTTATCGCTGTCAATGAATACAATAATATCATAATCTTTTCTTGAAAGATTTATTTCTAACGATTTAAATAATAATTTGATGTGATTTATTTCGTTTTTTGCGGTATTTATGCAAAATGTTAAATTTGTGTTCATTATTTTACCTTTTTGTATACATTTTTGATTCCTTGTAATAATCCGATATATGGAATATCACAGTTATATTCTCCTATATAATCGTTTGATTTAATATTTGAATCAATTATATCTACTTTATATTTCTCTAAATTATTAATTATATTGGCAATTTCTAACAAATTGTATTTTTCTTTATATGAACAATTTACAACTTTTTTTAATATATTATTATTTAAATAATAATCTATAATTGATAAAAAATCTTTCATATAAAAGAAATCCATCAGTTTATTTTCATAAATTTGAATGGGTTCTTTTTTTATATATCTTATTATATTTGATTTTATAAATCTAGTTTGAAGTTCGTTTTCATCAAATAGACCAAAGATTCTAATGTTATAAAAATTTTGTTTTCCCAACATTGATTCATGTATTACTTTTTTACTTAAACCGTATGGAGTATTAGTTTGATATAATTCTGCACCAGAACCAAATGATATAAATTTATTATATTTATCTTGATGTTCTAATAAATTATAATACATTTTTAAATTTTTATCAATGACAACATCAGTTTCTGGTATTAATCTGTTTCCACCAACAATTGCGGTATGAATTATTACATCAAAAAAATTATGTTTTTTGAAAAAGTTATTTACTTCATTTGAAATTGTTAAATCCGCATCATGTCTAGATAAACTAATTATATCATATTTATTACTAAACGTATTGATAATTGATTTTGCGATATATCCATTTGAACCCGTGACTAAAATTTTCATAAATATTTATCTATATATTTTGTCATTCCTATATGAGTAGATTCTTTGATATTAATATATATTTTTTATATTGCATTACAAATTTTTTTAAAATTGACCCAATTAAGTTTTTTATAGAAAAATTATATTCGTTTATGTTTGAAATTGTTCCGCCTCCATTATCCTAAATCTAAAACTCTCTTATCTACAACAGAAACAAATTCCCAATGCTTGTCCGGTTCTTCACTATTAACTTGTTTAAATTCCATGATTACTTCTCCACAAAAATATTTATATTCATGTTTGTTAATTCGCCTGGTATTATTTTACCACTATTATCTATTCCTCTTGCAAGAACTTTTGGTTCGTGTTGTTCATTTGGATCAGAAAAAACTTCAACTATAATCGGAAACAAATAATTTTCATTAAATACTTTATTTAACACATCATTTACTTCATTATTATTATTTATTGAAAAATATTTAAAACCGAATACATCTGCAATTGAACTAAATTTTGGAATGGACACCCCCGATGATTTTTCCGATGCAACTAAATTTCCTTTAAAGAAAGAATTTTGTGTTAGTTTTATTGACAAGTAACCATCATTATTTATTATGAATAATATTAATGGTATTTTATTATGACGGACAGTTTCAAGTTCTTGAAGATTCATCATAATACTACCATCACCTTCAATACAAATTATTGGTTTATTAGATCCATAATGTGCTCCAATTGCCGCTGGTAAACCATATCCCATAGGAGCGGTTCCTTCATTACTAAATAATCTCTGATTAGATTTTAAGTTGATAGTTTTCAATGGAACAACATGGGCAGTTCCATCACTTGTAACTATTATAGAATCATCGGATAAATATTTTTCTAGTTCTTTTGCAAATACATATGTGCTAACATAATCGGTTAATGTTTTATGTTTTTCCAACACAAGTTTTTCTTTTAATCTATGATTAACTACATAATCTCTCCAGGTTTCTATGTCTGGTTTCGATATATTACCTAAAACAATTTCAAAAAAATCTTTCAAATCTATTTCCCATTGAACTTTTGAATTAAACTTTAATTTGTTCATTTCATTTATATCAACATCTACCAAAAACTTTTTTGCATTTGGTGCAAATTTATTTTGATCATAACCTATCATTTTTGGATTTAATCTAGAACCCAATGAAATAACCAAATCACTTTCTTGTATTAGTGAGTTTGATGTGTATTGTCCTAATAAACCAAATCTACCAGCATAGTATTTGTAATCAGTATTAACAACATCAACTGCAGAATGTGGTCCAGTCATAACTGGTATTTGCAATTCATCTATAAATTTTTTGAATTGATTTACTGTTAATGAAGATCTTATCCCACCACCAACAACTATAACTGGCTTTTTACTTTTATTTAATAGTAACTTTAATTCTTCAAACTTTTGTAAATTATTATTTGGAATTACTTTTAAATAAAATCCACTCAATTCTGAAGGTTCTATTTCTGATGCCTGTATGTCTAACGGTATATCAACCCATACAGGACCTGGTCTACCAGATGTTGCAATATGATATGCTTTTTCTAATTCATACTTAATTGTGTTTTTATCCGTAATTACAACTGCATATTTAGTCATTGTTTTTACAGTTTCTACTATATTAAATTCTTGTTGTCCAATTTGTCTACATCCCGTTCCATTGGACAACTGTTCGGTTGGAACTTGTCCTGATAATACAATCATTGGAATAGAATCTTGATATGCACACAAAACTCCTGTTAATGAGTTTGTTCCTCCAGGACCAGTTGTTACTAAAATACAACCAGGTTTTTCCGAAGTTCTTGCATAACCTTCGGCTGCCATTGCACATGCCTGTTCGTGATGATTACAAACATACTTTATTACTTTATTTCTACCAAGAGAATCAACTAAATGCATACATCCACCACCTGAGACAGTAAAAACTGTGTCTATTTTTTTTGATTCTATAAAATCGAAAACATATTCTGATAATTTCATCTTATTACTTTATATGAGTTTTTAATAATGGTTCATCTTTATTTATATTACAATTCAAAATACAATCCTTTTCTATAAAATCTCTTGATGATATTTGTCCTATTTCTTTTTGATAAGGGATTGCACTATACAAATCATCAATAGTAATTATATCGTCCATCTTCATATCTCTTTTCAGATAAAGACCTCTGTATAATGATTCTAAATAATAAGATTCTTTTTCATCAATTATTCTGCGAACATCCGATGATGTTCCACACATAATTACTGCTTTGTTATGTGCTTTAAACCATTCATCAATTTGATGTGGTAATGAGCAATAAGAAGAAACTTCTTTTTGTTCATGATTTTTAGGATAAGGAATATCTATATGTCTTTCCCATGTTCTAGTGCCTTTGGCATAAGAAATCAACATTGAAGAATGCCAATCGTGATATTCGTGAGTAGATAATCCGATTGTTAAATTTGGATATTTATTTTTTAAATAATCTATTTGATTTAGCTCAAGTTCTTCATCTAAACTTGGATATTTTGAAACGCAATGATTTATTGCAATCGGTATATTTCTATTTGTAAAAAATTTAATTACATCATCTATTTGTTTATCATTCGCGCCGCCTGTAGATATAATCACAGGTTTTTTTGTATTTCCTATTTTATTAATTAATATCCAATCGTTTATATCTGAACTTGCTATTTTTATTATAGGTAAATTTAATTCGACGCACCAATCTACAGATGTCTCGTCAAATGGGGTTGCCATCGGAATACAACCTTGTTTTTTAACATAATCAGCCAATTCAGAAAATTCTAAAAACGTAAGTTTAGTTTTTTTAGTTTTTTGTATATATCTACTATTTTCATTTTTAAAATCTTTATGTATAAAACTGTCAACGTCTCTAAATTGAAGTTTGATTGATGCTTTAATTTTATTAGATTTTACAACTTTAGCAAATTCTCGTACAATTTTTTTACCTCTATCTAAAGATCCCCAGTGATTATTTGCTAATTCTAAAACAAATAAGTTCTGAAAAATTTGGTTATTCATATTGGTAATTTATTAAAATCTTTGGCATTTATATTTTTGTCATCTATAAATAAATCATAGTATGGTTTTCCCATCCTTAATTCATGATATTTGACTTTCCACTTTTTTAGTTGTTTTTCCGTGACTTCTCGCCAGTCCTTTTTCGTTACAGTTCCTCTAGCAGTCCAATAAATAATTGTATGTCCCTCATTATATAGATTGTTGGCTATTTTAATATTTTCTTTAATGGGATGACTCACAGAATAATCCGAAACATCAGGAGTATTACATATTGTTCCATCTATATCAATAAAAATAATCATATATTACCAAATAAAGTTTTCTTTATAGTAATTGACTATATTTTTAATTTCAATATCAAAATTTTTTTCTGGCTTCCAACCTAAACTTCTTAATTTATTATCATTAAGAGCATATCTTACATCTTGACCTGGCCTTGATAAAGAAAAATCTATATATTTTTCTTTATAATCAATTGGTAAATGTCCCAAATATTTTTCAATTATTTTTTCTACGGTTACAATATTAGATTGTTCAAATCCACCTGCAATATTAAATATTTCATTTTTAATACCTGATTCTATAATTGTTATCACACCTGTTGCAGTATCGTTCGCATGTAACCAATTTCTCACAGGAGTTCCATTATTATGTAGAGCAATTTTTCTATTAATATTTAAAAATTTACATGTTTTTGGGATTAATTTCTCAACATATTGACCAATACCATAATTGTTTGTAGGTCTAAATATGATATATGGAATATTATATGTTCTTGCCCATGCCAATATCAATTGGTCTGCCGCAGCTTTTGTTGCGGAATAAGGATTGCTTGGTTTTAATATGTCTGTTTCTATATGTTCTCCTTCAGTGACATCGCCGTATACTTCATCTGTACTGAAATGTAAGAAAATAGGACATGTTCCACTTTCTTTTTTGCTATATAATTTTATTAATTCTAAAATATTATATACTCCATTTACATTTGAATGTAAAAATTCCTGACTATTTCTAATAGAGTTGTCTACATGCGATTCCGCTGCGGTATTAATAAAATAATCACAATCAATTAATCTATCTAAATCGCAAATGTCTTTTTGTTCAAAACTGAAATTTTTATATTTATTAAATTCATCAAGTAAATTTGGTTGTGCGGCATATGTAATTTTATCGATTCCTTTTACATACCATCCTTTGTTTAGACATTCTCTTGTAACATAAGAACCTATAAACCCTAAACAACCTGTAACATATACTATTTTTTTCATAAATTATTTTCTTTTAAATATTTGTTAGAATTTTATTCAATTTATTTTTAAAATCCTTTAATGTAAATTTATCTTTATACACGTTTTTTGAGAATTCGCTACATTTTATGTAAAAATTTTCATCTTCATATAATTTTTTTGCTGCGTATCTAGCGCCCTCTACATCTTCTGAATCAAATGACAATTCTGGAAAACACTCTATTTGAGTATCCACTTTTTTATTTCCTATACATGGTATTCCAAAATATGCACAGTTTAAAGAAAATGTTCCCGCTGCAACAGTAGGCATCATATGCACTGCATATTTAAAAGTTGATAAATTTACCATCCAATCGTACCAAAACAACCTCGGCAATACTGATAGTCCCGGTATATCGTCTTCTCCGGTTCTACTTGAATGAGAAGTTTGAACATATTTTTCACATTGAAATTCTTCGGCAATAATAAAACTTTGAAATCCGCCGTACCATCTACTAAAATTTCCACCTAATATAACTTTATTATTTTTTGTTGGAATAATATTATTTACTAAATTTTCAATCATTAATGTAGGCATTACTTCAACTCGTTTACCTGGAAATAATCCTTTATACCATAATGTATCATATGTATTATGTGCGAATAATATATCACATTCTACAAGTCTATTGTAAAAGTTAAATTGGTCTACTAATTCTAAATCATTACATAACCATGTAGGTCCCTCTTGTATAGAACATACAAACTTATTTTTTGACTTTAAATCTAAAATTATTGAAGAAGATAATAATAATGATTTAGAATTGATATCGTCTTTCAATTTTGATCCTACTGCGTTTAGAAATACTTCTCCTTTTGGAAATATTATCATTATGTAATCATAACCGCTAACATTTGACCAATTTTCTATATAAAAATGATCGGCATTAAGAGCATACATCCATGCGAATTCAGTTCGCATGTTTTTGTGCATCTCTGGTATTTTTCCAGAAAAATTCATTTCGGTCAAAAATGCAACTCTCATATATTTTTAAAAAAGTTTTCAACTGTATTTTCCACATAGTCCAATTGTTCATGTGTTATTACAGGACTAGTGCCTAAAAAGAAAGTGTCAGTTGTAATTTTTCTAGCATTTGGATATTTATTAATAACATCATTTTTATTAATCAATCCGTCATAAGCAGGTTGTAACATTATATTTCCCGCAAAATATGGCCGAGTTTGAATTTTGTTCGATTCTAAATAATCAACTATATCTTTTCTTTTAAATTTTGAATTATCTTTAATTGTTAATGCAAATGCAAACCAACTTGGGTCTGAATTCATGGTTGCTTTTGGAATATAAAAATATTCTTCATATTTAGAAAATATATTAACCAATCTTGAATGATTTTCTTTTCTTTTGCGATGAATCTCTGGCAGTTTTTTGATCTGTTCAAGTCCGATGGAAGCTTGTAATTCAATTGGTTTTAAATTATATCCAATTTCATCATATACATATTTATGGTCAAATATTTCATTTGGTAATTCTGGCAACCAATTTGAGAACCTATTTCCACAACTTCCGTTCTTTAACAAATTTGCTTTTTTACCTATACAGTAACATCCACGACCCCACTCACGAAAACTGCGTGTAACTATTTCTTGTATCTTTGTATTGCATGCAATAAATCCACCCTCGCCCATTGTCATATGATGTGCTGGATAGAAACTACAACTTGTTAATTCTCCGAAACTTCCCAATGGTTTATTGTCGTAAGTTGAACCAAGAGCGTCACAACAATCTTCTAATAATATTAGATTGTATTGTTTAACTATATGCATTAAACGGTTCATATTAGGAGGATTTCCCAATACATGAGCAAATGTAATTATTTTTACACCTTTTTTTGCCTGTTCTTCAACTTGGTCTAAATTAAGGTTGAGTGTATCTAAATCGATATCAACAAAAATCGGTTCGAATCCTACTTGTAAAATTGGGTTTAACGTAGTAGGAAACCCCGCAATAGGAGTAATTACTTTGGTTCCTTTTTTAAAATTATATAATCTTTTAGAAGTCATTGCGGACATCATTATAAGATTGGAACTACTGCCGCTGTTTGTTAATATACCATATTCTTTCCCTAACAATACAGAAAACTTATTTTCAAATGTTATTACGTCTTGACCCAGTACCAACCACTCATTTAACAATGATTTAATAGCCGCAACATACTCTTTTTCAGAAAAATGTGGTCCCGCATATTGTACCCAATCTTTGCCTTTTTCCCATTTTTTTGATGAATGTTTTTCTTCTATATAATCGGAAACCAACGATAGAATCTGTTCTAATTTATCCATAATTAATATTGTACGGATTATCAAGAATTTGTCAATTGTTGATTAATCCAATTAAATGTTTTTTCGATTCCTATTTTAAGAGGTTGTGAAGGTTCCCATCCCATTTTTTCATGATATAATTTATTATCTGAATTTCTACCTCTTACGCCGGTAGGACATTTAAACCCATATTTTTGTTTAAATTCTTCTCCGGCTAGATTTTTGATATTTATCTTTTTGCCGGTTAAATTGATTGCTATTTTTGCTAATTCATTAATTGTTACCATTTCTTCGGAACCTATATTTACAGGTCCTAAAAATGAATCTTGTCTCATAAATCTTAAAACTGATTCAATACATTCATCTATATAAAGAAAAGAACGAGTTTGTTTTCCATCTCCCCACACTTCTAATTCTCCGTCGTTTTGTGTTTCGATTGCTTTTCTACACATTGCAGCTGGTGCCTTTTCCTTTCCTCCTTTATATGTTCCACATGGACCGAATATATTGTGAAATCTTGCAATTCTAACATCCAATTTATGATTTCTATTATATGCTAAATATAGACGTTCACTAAACAATTTTTCCCAACCATATTCGCTATCTGGTTCGGCGGGATATGCATCCTTCTCTGCACACTTTGGATTATTTGGATCCATTTGATTATATTCTGGATATGCGCATGCACTTGAAGAATAAAACACTTTTTTGACTTTCTTTTTTACGCATTCGTGGACCACATTCAAATTAATTAATACAGAATTATGCATTACATTTGCATCATTTTGACCTGTAAAAATATATAATGCCCCACCCATATCTGCAGCGAGTTGATATACTTCATCAGCATTCTCAGGAATTACACATTCAACTACATTTGAGTCAGTTAGGTCTCCGAGAACAAAATCATCGGCATAGTTTTGATATTCATTATTTTTAATATCAACACCACGAACCCAGTAACCTTCTTCTTTTAATCGTTTAACTAAATGACCACCTATAAATCCACCTGCTCCTAAAACAATTGCTATTTTTTTATTCATATTATATACTTTCTTTTTTAAATTGAGGAATGGGTATCATTTTATGTTGATTTTGAGTATTTAATTTATGATATATATTATATACCGCACGTTGACGATTTGTAAGTGTTTCCATATCGCCTTTATATTCCATTGCCCATTCTAATTCTTCATATGATGCTCCTATTTGACTTTCATCGTTTCTATTATCATCCCACAGACCATCTGTAGGAATAGCATTGACTATAAAATCGGGAATATTTAATGTTTTAGACATTAACCTAACTTCTGTTTTGGTTAAATCGGATATGGGGCTAATATCAACACCGCCGTCGCCATATTTTGTAAAAAACCCAACTCCAAAATCTTCAATTTTATTTCCTGTTCCAACTACTATTCCGTTTGTAGAACCTGCGATTTGATAAAGTGTTATCATTCTCAATCTAGATTTACTATTTGCAGATGCTAATTTACTATTATAGTCATCTATAAATAACGATTTAAATGTTTCAAATGTTTGGGTGAGGTCTTTTTCTATAAACGTCACATTTTTAAAATTATCAGTCAACCATTTACAATGATTTCTGGATCTTTCTAGTTGAGAAAACTCTTGATGTAAAGGCATACTTATAACATATGTTGGCAAATTAGTTTTTGCACATAATGTGCTAACTAATCCACTATCGACACCTCCGCTTACGCCTACAACTAATGATTTTATTTTATTATTTTTACAATAATTTGAAATCCATTTTATAATCTTATCTGATAATATATGTAAATTTGTTTCCATAACTCGATTTTAATTTTTTAATAACAGTGTCAATCTCTTTTATTATAACAGAATATCCTATGTCGGACAATCTAATTGCAAATTTTAATTGTTGAGATTCTTCGATTATATCACTGTTTACTTTATAAGTAATAGAATCTATTTCGATTGGAATATTTTTATTTGGATTTGATTTTATAAAATCTTCAATTTGATAATCTAAATGTAGAGAATTCATTTCATCCGTCGATTTTGAAATAATAGCATTTATTCCTACTTCTTCGGCACATTTTGCTAATGCTCTATTATCTCTCGGAAAACATGGTCCTCCAAAGCCAAACCCGTGTTTTAAATATTTATTTCCAATTCTAGAATCTGCACCAATTGCATTTAGAACAATTGTCGGATTGCAATTTATCTTTTTTGATATATCACCTATCATATTCGCAAAAGAAATCTTTGTAGTCAGAAAACAATTAACTGATAATTTCACTAATTCGGCTTCTGTCAGAGTCATTCGGTTAATTGTCGGATTTGACTTACACATGTCTTTGTAGATAGATTCAATTATATTTCCTATATATTCATCATACTGACCAATCAATACAGAATCACAATATAATTGGTCTTTTATAATAGATCCTTGGGCAATAAACTCGGGATTATATGAAACATAATAATTATAACTGTTTAATTTTTTATTCAAAGATTCACAATAACCTGGGAATGTAGTACAATTAATAATTATGTCTTTTCTGATTGATTGTTTTCCAAATGAAATCAACTGTTCTATAACGTCATCGATGTTTTTATGGTCATATTTCCAATCAGGCGTTGATGGAGTATTGACTACAATAAAAATTATATCATTGTTTAATGATTGTTTTAAATCGATTGTAAATTTTATGTTTTTTGAATTTTTTAATAATTCGGTTACATATGGTTCATTTGTAATTAAAGTTTTTTCTTTTAGAGAATTTATATAATCATTTGATGCATCGATTCCGATTATATTGTATCCGATTGCTTCTAAATTGAGAGATAGGCATAAACCTAGTTTTCCTACTCCGATTATAGATATATTTTTCATATTTAGTATTCAATTAAATTGTTGATAAAGTTAAAAACTGTATTGTCCCAATTTGTATAATTATCTATTTGTTTACAAATTAATATATCTGGATGATTTGATTCTAATGTAGGATTGTTTGTTATTAGTACAAGTTTTGTTGTAGCCTTTCTATTTAATCCGTTCAAAAAATCTTTCCAACAATTGATATCATCATAATTTATAACAAAAGGAATTCTACTCCAACTGGATTTGTGATAATCATTATAGGGATTAATATCCAACATATGTCGGCAAAATAATATATCTTCATCGGAATGTATATAATTTATAAGTCTATTTAATCTACGTATATATTTCAATTTTACTTCATTTTTTTGCGCCTCCCAATTTACAAAATCGTGTATACAAAAAGCATCATTATTAGGCGACAATAAAATATTTGTATCAAATAAATATTTATTGTCGTCAAAGTTAAAAAAATAACTTCCTGATGAATTTATACATTTTGTTACGAATTGTTGATTGGCGATATTCCAGTCAAATGGGAATGCCTCCGTATTGAAACGAAATTTTCTCAAAACTTGAGTTAGTGAACACCCTCCATATCCTCCCAAATTAATCATTTTCATAATCTATTCCAATCTTTAAGATATATCGAATTCATATCAATGTGATTTTCGGCATTCATAAAATAACTTTTTGGTACAACAATTTTTTTATTATCGGACAGATATCCAATCCACAAACTAAATGAACTTATTGGAGACAAAACATTATGATTGCACATTTTCATTAATTCAAAGTCTATTAAAGTGTCGTTTCCAACGGAATATATAAAATTACAATCAAAATTCTTGAGTATTTCTTTACATAATTTTATATCATTACTATCTTGACCTGTTTTTGAATCTCTAGTTCCACCGCAAAATATTAAATAATCATTATCTTTTCCAAAAAATTCAATTGCAGATTTTAAATATGTAATATAAGGATCACCCATCATTATTTTTTCATAAATACTTTTTGCTGGGTATACCGTAATATTATCTCCTAATCTTATGTGTATTCCTATTATATTATTATGTTTTCTTTGTTTCGAATATTCTTGAAATTTTGAAACAGCTTGATTTACGATATTATCGTTGCTTTTATATAAATTTTTAAATAGTGATATATTATCGATAAAATAATTAATGTTCTGAAAATACCCATTTAAAGAAATGTTGTCAGGCAATTCAAAAAAGTTAGTGTCAAAAGACGTTTCTTCAAATTCGAATTGTAACTGTGATATATCAACATCAGTAATAACTTCTTCTTTTATATTTAATTGGTTTAATAAACATTTTTGATTGTGCCAAACAAGATTTTCTATATTTGGCAGTTTAATAGTATAATTTTTTTTAATTGATAATGATTTTAGTGCAGCATATTGAAATAGCTGATTTCCTAATCTTCCGTTTAATCCTAAATTTAGAAATGTTATCATATGTTATTGTATATATTTGTCAAAAATAGATTCGTATTTTTCTAATATTTTTTCAGTAGATGAAAAATTAAACAAGTATTCAATTGACATTTTATATTTTTGTTCAAATAATATCTCATAAAGTTTATCTGCAAATTTTTCATCTGTATTTACTGTATATCCATTAATGCCATTATTTGTAATATCAAGTGCAATATTTGTATTATACGATACTAACGGCGTCTCATTGTACACACATTCTGTTGCCATCATTGGTCCCGAATCCGCGAGAGTTGTCAATGCAAATACATCTGATTGATGATACATATTTGCCATTTCTTTTTTATCTAAAATTCCATGACTAATTACTTCATATGGGGAGTTTATGTTAGTAATTGGTCCTACATTATTTATTTTTATATTTGTTTTATTATATTTTTTGTATAATATATTTAATATATTTTCGAGTTTATGTTTTCCTTTTCTAAAACACTCTGGTTGAGTAGTTCCCCACAAAATAGTTTTAAACTCACGATTTATGTTTTTTTCTTTATCATATTTTTGCATATTTTCCGTTGTAATTAATGGAATTATATGATTTTTTAAATTTTTAAAAAAACTAATTGATTGAATATTAGATGAATATGATGACGCATTTATTATATCAATATTTGCTTGTTCATATTTTATAGACCTCTGTTTTGCAATATCGGATAATAAACTGCCTTCTATCTCGGGATAACTCTCTGAACGGTTTCCAAATACCCACGATGTCATTGCCATTATAAAAATTTTACAATTATAATGGTTTTTTATGAATAACAATTGGTCTTCAGTAAATTCATCTCCACATAGAAATAAAATTTTATGGTTAGGCAACAATTCTATTAATTTTTCTTTTGACAATGATTTCAATCTATCCCAATGACAATATTTTATAAAATGTGAAGGATTACAATAACTATGATATGGATAATCCCATATAGATATACATTTGTTATTATATTTTTTTAAATGGTCACATAATATTTTATATATATAATAATTTCCACTCACGGATTTTTCATAACCTATGGGGCCGCATATATATAATATATCTATATTTTCCATGTTTCATTCTATAATTTTACATTTCTTAAATGCACTAAATTCTGTCAAATCTCTATATCCATTTATTTCTGGAGTATCAGTTACGTGTTCTGGATAATTTTGCATAAGTTCTAATCCTCTAGCTGCCAATAGAGGAAACATATACATGTTCCATCCACAGAATTCAATATCATCTTCTTTATAGAACTTCTCAGACCTTCCTTCATATCTGGCACGTTTAAACCATTTTACCGCGTCTTCATTGTCTGTTAAAATCATTCCTCCTTTTCCTATTCCCAATGATTTTTTAATATGGAATGACAGACACATGAATTGGCCTGGTATATACATTTTACTTGTTAATCGTTTTGCACTATCCCAAATTGGATATGGTTTTAATTGATACAATCCGCTCCAATGATTTGTTTCACCTCTTTTGTCAAATATAACTTCTCCTCCTGCGTGAACGATAGACATGGGTACTGAAAGATAAGTTTTACTTGGAATTGTAACTTCTTTTACATTTAGATATTTGCAACATAAAAACAATGCATTTGTACAACTGTCAACTGACACTGCATATGGTGCTCCTGTATAATTTGCAATTTCTTCTTCAAACATCTTTACGATTTTGAAGGGATTGTGAGTATTTAGATTTGATGGCATATTTTTATTATTTTAGTTTAAATCCGCCTCTTATTTGATGGTGAGTATTTCTAATCCAATTTATTAGAGCTTCTATTTTTTCCGACGAAAAATGAAATTCTCCAACAATATAATTAATTTTTGATAAATCTTTATTCATTAAGAATTCGTATTCTGATCCTTCAACGTCAATTTTTAATAAATTTATTTTTCCGTATTGTTTGCATATATCTTCTATTGAAATAGTATATACTTCTCCGATTTTATTTTCTTTGTGCCATCCTTCTCCATGAGGGCCATTATATTCTATACATCCTATACTTCCACTATTTCCAAAAACGTTTAAATCTTCTTTGTCATGCATTTTATATGCAAATACATCTATTTTTTTATTTGATTCCGACCACACTGCTAATTTTTTTACTTCGACGGGTACACCTATATTGATAGTATTTTCTATACATTTTTGTATATTGTCATCGTATATATCAAAACATACATATTTATCAAAACGATTTCTATGATTCATAGGAAAATCTCCAATGTTACACCCAGCATCTATACAAATTCCGCCATAACATTCATTTGACAGAATGTAAGATACTTCATTCATTATAAATTGCTTCCAATTATCATCATTTAATGCTTTAAATTCTTTCATATAATATTAGGTTCTAAAATGTAATACTTTTTTTTGAATCCACATGATTCGAAAAGTTTAAGACTTGATGTGTTATCGATTTTTATTTTTGCGAATATATTTGGGTATTTCTTGATAAATTCCAACACCATAAACTTTCCTATACCTTTTTGTTTGTATAAATTGTCGGTGCATACTCTTATATCTCCGTCTATTTCTCCAATAAATCCAACAGGAATATCATTCCATAAACATATCATATAATTTTTATTATATTTTGTCATGTATTGTTTTTGTTGTTGTGGAGTTATATCGGACGTTTGAACAAATCCAGAGAGATTTTGTGGATCTATTCTAAGTAAACGGATAAATTCCCAATACTTTTCTTCACATTCTACTAATTTTAAATTTTTTACCATATACATTCAAGTTTAATATCCGGGTGTGAATGTCCTAACCAATATCCTTGCAAATATCCTCTATCTAATCTCAAATCCATTGATAAATTTAATGTTGTGCCTATATCAACATAAGTATTTTGGTCATTAAATTCGTATAATTTATGTATTGCGACTTTACTCAATGATGATGCTGAAAATAAAAATAAATGGTTTTTGATATTATTCTTCTCAATCCAGTTTTTCATTTCATCAATTATGTTATAATTGTTAATCATTGCATTAGACCCAACTCTGAAATCTTTTACTATAAAAGGAAATCTTTTTAGATTTGCCTTTTCATTACACAATATTACCGTATTATAATTGAAAAAACAAGGAAATATATCAGATAAAAATGTAGGATAATTTGAATTTACCCATAAATTTGCCCAGGTAAGATATTCGTCGTTTCCATTTTGCATATATTCTAATTGCCATTTATAATCTTCTGCTGATGCACAACATTTACAACATATTCCTTTAAAATAATTCTTTTTAGAAAATCGAAATGCTTGAGTCAAACTTTCTCTAAAAAATTGATGTTTTTTTGGGTCAAAATGTTTATGATCTTCTTTTTGATACGGTCCTCCTGTAATTACATCTCCCATTTTTATTATACCTTCTCCGAGAATAAGTTCTTGATTTTTTAATATAAACATTTCTCCGTCTGAAAATCTGTTGAATGCAAATGGTTCTTTATTCAATAATTTTTCTTTTAATAATAATAAATCTTCTTTAAATGTTTTTTTCATAAAATTCCCGTTGATATTAATATATCTGTTACTTTTTTTGCACAATCACCATCACCATATGGACAATTGAAGTCTTGAACTTGATAATTTTTTGAAATATTCATTGTCATATTATATAATTCATTTGGATGTTTGCATAAAAATGAAGTATTTTCTAATGTCTCTTGTCTTTCAGTAACTTTTCTGCACACAATTATTTTCTTTTTAAAATAAGAAGCTTCTTCCTGTAATCCACCACTATCAGATATTAAAAATCCACAAGAAGAAATTCTTTTTAACATATCGTCATGTTTTATAGGTGGAATTATATCTACATCTTTTAAATACTTCAAATTATTCTGAACATTTGGATTGGGATGTGAAATGACAGTGAATTTCCAATCTTTTAAGATGTTTGCACATCTTGATATTTCTTCATACCAATCCTTTAACATTCCATGATTTTCTCTACGGTGTAGTGTGATTAATACATTTTTTGTATATGATGAATTTTTATAATTTTTGAGGTTATCAATTGATGTATTTCCGACCACATATATATTCGTCTTTCCTTCTTTTAGTAAATTCTCTTTATTTAAATTGGTTGGTGATAAATGTAAGTCTGCAAGATTACCGATTGATTGTCTATAAAATTCTTCTGGATAAGGATTTTGAGAATCGTATGTTCTTAAACCTGCTTCTAAATGTATAACTTTTATATTTCGATGAAACGCTGCTAGTGCAATTGAAAATGCGGAACATGTATCTCCTTGAACCATTACATGAGTTATAGATTCAAATAATTCTTCTTTATTTAATAGTGATGAAACTATACTATCAAGTCTATTTTTTCCATCATTGATTGTGGTTATAATGTCATAATTTTTTTCCACAAGGTCGGCGTGCTGACCTGTATATAAAATTTTATAATTTGATAAATTTCTATTTTTAAATTCATCAATAATAGGTTTTATCTTTAACCATTCAGGTCTAGTTCCATAAGAAATAAGTAACATATTATTCGTTTATTAATTTCCATCCTTTTTTTCTTTGTTCAATAAATGCATCATTCATTAATTGTTTAAAAGGAACTCCTTGTGGAGAAGATTGATTTGTTTCCCACATTGAATTTTTATCTGTAGCATGTACTGAACCTTTTATATTACACCACATTTCAGAATCATTATGTGGATGTGGAGCAACATATGTATTTAGATTTGCATATTTTTGTAACATATAGCTAAAATGCATATCTTCACCACATGTAAAATATTTAGGATCAGGTAATTCTCTCCAATAATAAGACAACCATTCTCTTTTAAAGAACCATGAATGTCCTACTAAATCTACTTTAATAGGATTATCATTATGACCATTTGGTATCCATCCAAATCTAGTATATGGTTCATAATAAGAAGAATATTGTGGCGGATTCGGTTTCATATATAAAAGACCTACACCACCCAGTAATCCATTTACTTTTTTAATTGTGTGTTTACAGTTTTCTAACCATTTTGATCCTGGAATCATATCATCGTCAAATATACAAACATATTCTGTTTTTGCATTTAATGCATATGCGAATCTTGCCCATACACCCATATTAAGATTTGAAAATGCTGTCGGAATTTTTTCCATTATATCATAATTTACATCTCCTCCGTCTGGATTATTATACCACAAATAAATTTCATCGGCTTTTACGGTTTGTTTTTGTAAAGCATCATATTGTTCATTTAATGCATTTCCTCGTTTATAACCATTTAAAATTACTGTAATTTTATCTTTTATCATACTTTAAATCCTTTATTCTCTTCTTCAGTAAACATTTTATTATATTTTACATTTGTTTCTATTTGTTTTTCAATGGTTTTATTATGATGAAGTGATAATTCATATATTGAAGGTAAATGAACATATGTTTTTGCCCCTTCAATTTTTTCGTGTAATCGACGTTTCCATTCAATATGAGGTAAATTTTTAAATAATCTACCTTGAGGATCAGGCGCATTTACTATTGGAGGATTAAATTTTATTTTAATTTGTGCCATAATATGTTTTTAATAATTCTTCTTTTGTTATTGAGCAATTATATTTTAGTTTCTTCCAAAATATATCCATTTTTTTTCAAAAATTCATATTCATAACTTTGGTCATCTATTATTTTTTCTTGTATTAATTCTGGTATTTTTGTTAATCTCCATCCCCATTTTTTTGCTTCTATATCAGTAACACCTTTAAAGTCATTTATTCTTGGTATCCAAAATAATTCTACATCTTTATTTAAATCAATCAATTCGATTAATGATTCTAATAATGTCTCTGCCGGCATTTCGTCATCGTCAATTTGAAAGATGTATTCGCCCTGACAAAAAGTTTTGCCATAATTTTTATGTTCACTATAATTTCTATCTAATTTGTGTTTGTAAATTTTAAAGAAATTATTATTTGATATATTATTTAATACTTGCAATGTATTTGAATCATCGCTATAATCATCTAGAATAATACATTCACAATTTTGATTATATTTGTATAATCTTTCTAATAAAAATTGAAGACTCAATCCTGTATTTTTACATGTAACTAAATAAGATATTAATGGCTTTGACATATTAACTTATTTTTGTTAATTTTGGCATTTCAATTTTCTTTAGTTTTGGTAATACAATTTGTTGTTCTACTGCAAATTGTGGCACATATTTATCCAATATTCCGTGGAAAACTTTATCCATTTCTTCAATACTAAACTTCTGCGAATTTTCTTCTGCCAATTTTTCTGCATTTTCATATAATGATTTTTGAGGAGAATAAAATAAATTTTTAATCTTCTCTTCTGCTAGACTATAAGAAACATAAAACCAACTGCCTTCTTTTACAAGCCATTGATTGACTGATTCTGGATTAATTGGTTTAACGTTTCCTTCAAAGAAATTACAATATTTTGAATTTAAGAAATCCAAATGTCCACTCCAACGAGATACGAACATTGGTTTACCACTCAATGATGCCAATAACATCGGATGTCCGTAACCTTCACCGTGAGTAAAGTTTAGAT
>Ga0194117_10000723_pt1 | contig 41690 bp, 37 predicted proteins | sample TA2MahsurfametaG_FD_160579 | JGI IMG/M metagenome (GOLD analysis project Ga0194117, IMG submission 160579) | Freshwater microbial communities from Lake Tanganyika, Tanzania - TA2015009 Mahale N1 surface | ecosystem: Environmental > Aquatic > Freshwater > Lake | place: Tanzania: Lake Tanganyika... | reverse complement strand
ACCCATATGGAAAATAATATTATGAAAATTAGCAATATATAAAGAATCATTAAAAGTATTAAAACAACATTGAGAATAATATTCATAAACAGTAAGGATAGGGGTTCTATTATAAAAAACAGTATATTCTTTAAAAAAATAATTAAAAAATTTAGTAGAATTATCAAGAGAATTATTAATTTTAGTAATAATAAAATTATCGTCATTAAAATTAGAATCTAAAAAAGCTTTAATATCACTTATAGTTTTATCACCAGAAACAGCAATAATTTCAATTTTATCATCAGGTAAATAATCGATATTCATAATTTTATTATAAGCGAAAGAACCAGTAAGCATGCAGTCACCAATAGTAAGAATATTAGTTTCAATAAATTGAAATAGAGAAATAAAAATATTTTTAATAAAAGTAGGAGTAGAAAGAATATTATTATCATCTTCATCTTCTAAAATTTCATTTTTTTCACTCATATAAAGTCTTAAGAAAGATTTTTTAGTATGATTTTCAATAAGATTATTAAGGAATTTTTCTTCAATTTCGATAAAATTAGGATAAAGATCAATAAAATCGAAAGGTAAAGAGAATTTATAATAGATATCGGCGAGTCCAAGGAATGGATTAACAAAAGTAAAATTATCTTTATAATATAGTTTAAAATTATTAATTTTATTAGAGAAATAGATAATAAGAACAGGTTGTAATTCAAGGTAATATGTATAGATTCCTTTATTTTTATTAATAGTGTAAAATAGTTTAAAATTTTTATAAATATATTTAAAGAATTCAAGAAAGAATTCATTTTTTTGATTAGTAATAACGATAATAGGGTTTTTTATGTTAATAAATTTATTAAAAATAATTTCCATAGAAGATAGAGAGAATAAGGGTATTTTATTATTTTTAATAAAATTAACGATTTCATTAAAAGCATTTAAAATTTTATATCTTTGTTTAATAATAACAAAATCATATTTATTTTTATTATTGAAATCAATTATATTGGACATTATATAAATATTTTTAATCACTATAAATAATTATAGATAAACTTTTAAATAATTTTTTTTAATAAAAAATATAAAAAAATAAATAATATTGATAAATATAAAAAAATAAAGAATAGATATAAAATAGATAATGGAATTTATAAAAAATAGATATTATAAGAACAAAAAAAGTAAATTTATTATTCTTTAACACCATATATGATTAGTGCATTTTTAGCGGCAATTTGTTGTGCTTCTTTTTTATTTTTACCTTGACCAGTGCAAATAATTTTACCATTAATATCAAGAACAGCTTCAACGAAAGATTTATTTCTTCCATTAATAGAAGTTTTAATATTTTGGTAAGTAGGGTTATGACCCTCAAAAGTTTTATGAAAATATCTCATAAGGATATCTTTATAGTTATCATTTTTAGCAATTAAAGCAGCCATATCAATTTTAGATTCAATTAATTTAATAAAGAATGTATGACAGTAACTGTAACCTTGAATATTATTTTCATCTTTACTATCACCCAGGTCTTTAGACATAGCACCAATAAAAGCTTCAAAAGCATCTTCAAGGACATTAGGAATTTCTCTAGCATTGAGTTCATCTTCACAATATTTAGAAATAATAACATAATTTTGTAATCCAATAATTTTAGCTAATTTAGCTAAAGTTTCAGTTTTAACGATTTTAGCTCTAGTTTTAGATAAAAATCCTTCATCTTCATTATTAAATCTAGAACTAAGGTATTGAACCATAATAGATTGAATAATACCGTCACCGATCCATTCATAGACTTCTCCAGATTTAGTTTGAGTATCAATATAATCAAAATCATCCGAAGGTTTTTCAATAATTTCGTTAGAGAAGTATCTTTTTCTGTTACTACAGTAAGATTTATGAACAGTAGCACGTTTCCAAATTTCAATATCATTAATTTTTTTATGAACACCATATTTAGCGAGAATTTTATTAATAAACTCAGCAGTAATCCATTTATTTTTAGAATTATGAATATGAAACATTTTAAAAGAATTATCATCATTATTGACAGAATTGTAGATAATATTTTTATATAGTTCATTATCAGAAGATGAATCAGAGTCATCGTTAATTTTATTTGAATTGTAGTTTTTATTATCAGACATGATAAAATCAAAAATAATTTATATAAATATAAGTTTATATTTTTATATAATTTTTTGATCAATTTTTTTATTATAAATATCATAACATAAAATAATTATATTACATTAATCTTTGAAAATAAAGTGATATGGTAGGCTTATCATCAATAAATAATTTTTCGGTATAATCATTTATAGAATCAATATAAACATCTTTATATTGAGCAGAGAAGCATTCAACAAAGAAATAATTTTTATTAAAATAGAAATTATTAATCCAAGTAGTTTTTCCATCAAAATCACGATCATAAAAGTTATTAATGATTTTAAAGAAATAATTTTCATTACCATCTTTTTTAACGAATTCAGGGAATGATGTCCAAAATTTAAGTTTATCAAAATTTCCATAAATTTGATTAAAATATTTAAAAATCAGTGTTTCAGTAGATAAAATTTTAAAATCGACTTCCATAATAGAAGTTCCAATTCCAATGTTATCATTAGAAAGTAATTCAAAGAATTTAGGATTAAATAAACAGAAATCATCTTTAAATGTAAATTTTTGACCATGGATATCGTTATTAATCAAAGAGTATTCACAAGATTGAAAAATATTATGAATAGAAATAGCATGAATATCAAATAAAGTATCATAATTGTAAGAATTCGTATCAAAATTGATAAATTCAGTAGGACCGTTATGAATAATATTTAATAATTTATTAAAAATATCAGGATGGTTAAATATATTAACATTATTGATTAATTGAACAGCTTGTGTGAAAGAAACAATAGAAAAGTTAATATTATTAATATCAGATATATCTTTATTAATAAATTCATAAATTTCAGGTTCAAAATCGAAATCTAGTTCATCACATAATTTAAGTAGTTCTTCATCTTGTTCAGATTGAGAATTGATATCTAATTTTTTCAATTTAACAAATTTAATTTTAATATATTTATTAAGATTAAAGTTAGAGTTATTATTATCAAAAATAATACCAAATTCATTATTATGAGAATGAAGAATAAAGGATTGAATAATTTCTAGATTAGATGTGTCATCTATTTTAGCGATATATTGAAATATCAAAGGTTTATCAATAGAATCAATATTAAATTGAATGATAAATTGAATCCAGTTATCTTTTAATATATTAATAGATAAATTATTCATAATTTTTATATATTTTTAGAAAAGAATAATAAGGTAAAATAAATATATCAATTTTTTTTAGAGAAAAGAATAAATTTTTGATGAAAAGATTCATTATTATCGATAAGATCAAATTTAAGTTCATCAGAGTTAAGGAATAGGAAGAAGAAATCGGTAAATATTTTAATATTATTGATAATATAATTCATATATTCTTCATTAAAATCAACATCAATAACGAAAATATTTTTATTAAAAGATTCGACGAGATGAAGTTTATTAGAATTATAAATAAAAAGGTAAGACATAGCTTGAATTTTTTCATAATCTTTAAGAGATTTAAATAGTCTATTAACTCTATTTTTAATTTCAATAATAGTTCCATCATTTCTCATAGCATCAATAATACCACCAATAAAGAAATTATAACCATTATTATTAAAGATTAATTTAGATTTATATTGAGAAGATTTAATAGCAGAGAACTCAGGGTAATAAGATAAATAGATATTGAGGACGTCATTTTCATGAATAGTTCCAAAGTTTTTATTCATTAAATGATCGATATTTTTATTAAGAGTTTTTTTATCAATAGGATTAATAATATTTTTTTGATCAGTATGTATAATATCATTAGGAATGTCATTAATTAATTTTTTAATTTCTTTTTTTTTAGAAAATAATTCAGAATAGGAAGTAGAATTGAGAGAATTATTGATATCAAAATCAATATTATTGATTTTAAGAGCATCATTAATAATAGAAGTTTCATCTAAAAAGGAGGTATTAATATTATATTTAATATTAAATTGATTAAAATTATCAGGGAAATATTTGATCCATAATTTAGAAACAACATTATTAATTTTTTGGAAAGGGTTTTTATTAATTAAGATAGCGATTTCACTAGAATTTAAATAAATATTAGGCATAATTTTGTAAAAAAGATGTATCATTAAAACTTAATAAATAGTCTTTAAATACTTTTTTTATATAAATTTAATATATTTTATAAAAAATTCAAAAAATTTGTAAAAAAAGATGAATCATTAAAACTTAATAAATAGTCTTTAAATACGTTTTTTATATAAATTTTATAAAAATTAGATAAAATTTGTAAAAAAGATGAATCATTAAAACTTAATAAATAGTCTTTAAATACGTTTTTTATATAAATTTTATAAAAATTAGATAAAGTTTGTAAAAAAGATGAATCATTAAAACTTAATAAATAGTCTTTAAATATTTTTTTTATATAAATTTTAGAAAAAATTTATATAATTTATAAAATTTTGTAAAAAAGATGAATCATTAAAACTTAATAAATAGTCTTTAAATACGTTTTTTATATAAATTTTATAAAAATTAGATAAAGTTTGTAAAAAAGATGAATCATTAAAACTTAGTAAATAGTCTTTAAATATGTTTTTTATATAAATTTTATATATATTTTATAAAAATTAGATGAGTTTTGTAAAAAAGATGAATCATTAAAACTTAGTAAATAGTCTTTAAATATGTTTTTTATATAAATTTTATAAAAATTATTGTATAAAAAGTAGATTATAAATTTTAGCTGATAATTTCTTACCAATTTTTCTGTTATTGACTTTAATATTTTCTAATAAAGATTCTTTTTCTTTATCATTATGTAGAGATTGATATTTCAAAACAAGTTTAGTTATAGAACTATAGTTTTTATAAATTTCAGATGCAATATTAAAAGAACAACCTGGAATTTGTCTTAAAGTATTTATAAAACATAATTCAGGTGTTACATTATCTTTTTTATTAATTTTAATATTTTCACAATAAGAATTAGGAATAATTGATGAATTAGAAAGATAATTTTCAATATTATCTGTAGTATTTAATTTTTTATATAATTTAACAATAAATTCTGTTGTTTCAAAAATATCTGAAGTCTTATAAACAAATAAAGAATCTCTTAAAATAGTATTAGTAATACATGATAAAAAAGTATCTTTACTTAAATCAATTGATGTATAATTATCTCCTTCAAAAAGATAAATAATAATACATTTATTATTTTGTTTATAATTTAATAACCTAGCTTTTTGTTCTCTATATCTTCCATCATTTATAGAAGCATATAAATCTTCTAAAGTTTTTCTCTCTATAATAATTTCAGTATTAATATCATTAAATTTGAAAATAATATCTCCTATTAATAAATTTTTTTGTTGAAATAATAAATTACCAGAAGTATAATCAATAATTTGTTTAATTAATAATTGTTCTCTATTATCTATTAATAATTCAAATGAAGTCATAACGAAATAATAAATATAATATTATAAAAAATCTTTATAATGTTTTTCTTATAAATAAAAGAATATTTATAATAAGAATATTTTATAGTTTATATAAAAAAAATTAATAAAAAATTGAAAAGTTTAAAAAAAGTATATAAAAATATATATATACGTATTATATAATGAATATTGCAGATAGAAAAAAATTTTATTTAGCAAGAAATACCATATTGGATATATTAAAAGATAGAGGATATATTGTAGCAGAAAATTTAAAAATGAGTATAGATGAATTTATGATTCAGTATGATAGTGGAGAGATGTATATATATACAAAAAAGAATATAGAGGATAATATATCAATATATATTTATTTTCATTTAGAAAATAGAAATTTTCAAAAAAAAGATTTAACAAATTTAATAAATACAGTAAATAATCAATATCAAAATGAAAATATAAAAATAATAGTAATAACTAGAGAGAAATTAAATCAAGCAATATTAAGAGAAATAGAAAGGACAGATAATATAGAAAGTTTCATTCTAAATCAATTAATATTAAATATAACAAAACATATTATGATGCCAAAATTTGAAGTAATATCTGATAATGAGATAGATATATTATTAAAAGAATTTTCAATAACAAAAAATCAATTACCGAAAATCTTATTAACTGATCCAATTAGTAGATATTTTGGTGTTAAAAGTGGAGATATATTTAAAATAACAAGATCATCACCAACAACCGGATTAAGTATTTCTTATAGATTAGTTAAATAATTCTAAATTTTGTAAAATATTTTTACATATTTATTATAATAAGAGATATTATATAACAGAATTATTATAAAAGAAAATTATTATATAATAATATTATTATATAATAATATAATATAATATAATATAAATTATGGCTTTAAATAGTGTAAAAATAGTTCAACCATTAAATACAGATATTGTTCCTGTTCCATTTCCAAGCACTGATAGTAGAATAAAAGGTTATGATAAAGATGTTTTGAATACTTCAATTGCGTATTCATATCCTGAAATACCTGAAGTTTTATATAATCAAAAATATTTACCAGGAGCACCAAGAAATGATCCATGGAATGATCCTGTAAATAATCAAACAGTAAATAAAGATGAATTATATAAAAAAAAGAAAGATCCATATTATATATATCAAAATGGTATAGAAGGAATTGTTCAAGATAAAGTAAATAATGCTAACTATGTTAGAGGTAATACATTCGGTCTTCCTTATCCATTTGAAAAAGAAATAAAAGATTTAGCAGAATATACAGTAGAATCACCATATAGAGATTTTGGTAATGCAGAGACTGTAACATATCAATCACAATTTTATCCATATCCAGGTTTTCAATTAAGATTTAATAAAAATTATAGAGAATATCCACATAGATTAGGATTTAATTTAGATGGACAACCATTAATATTTGAAAATATGGATAATATGGAATCAACAAATAATGTAATGAAAAATTTAGATCAAATATCAAATAATAAAAAAGAAAATGATGATAAACAAGAAGATAATGAATATAATGAGAGTGATGAAGAAAAAGAAACATATAGAAATATTCAAGATTTAGTAGATGATATAAAAAATGAATCAATTATAAAAATTCAAGGAACAAATTTAACTATAAGAATTCCAAGAATTATTACAATAATAGTTTTAATAATATTTTTAATATACATAATGAGAAATCATTTAAAAAAATAAATATATTATTAAAGTAATTAGAATAAAATGAATAATAATATAAATGATTATTTATATAAATTAATATATAAATTTATAGTTGATGATAAAATAATAATAACAAATTATGAAGATTTTTCAAAAAGATTAACCGAAAAAATATTAACAGAATTTATCATTTGCAAAAATATAGAAAATACAAAAAAAATATATACATTAGAAATATTACCAGAAAAATATAAAGAAAAAATAGAGAATAATATAGAGAATAATATAGAAAATAAAGAAAAAAATACATTAAAAATAGATAATTTAAAAGTAAATAGAATAAATATAAATGATATAAATTTAGATAATGATATAAAAGAAATAATAAATATGGATAATGAGAGTTTAATGAAAAAAATAAAAAATAAAAGAAAAAAAAATATAGAAGATCAAATTAATATAGAAAGTATAATAAATATAAAGAATGAAATAGATATAAATGATTTAGATGTAAAAAATGATATAGAAAATATAAAACAACTAATCTATAAAGATAAATGTTTATTAAATGGAAAAAAATTAAGAAATGTAGAAAATGGATCAAAAGTTTATTTATTTTTAGATTACATAATAAGAATATGTAATGATACTCAATGTAAAAATGAATATGAATGTTTAAATAAATTTGGTTCAGGATTAAATAAAGAAGTAAATATAGTTATGCCATACTATGTAGAATTAGATAATAAAGAATTAAATTTTGATTTTAGTATTCAACCATATATAAAGAATACAATAACATTAGATGAATATGTAAAATTAAAAAAATATACAAATGAAATATTAATAAAACATTTCTACGAATTATGTAAAATAATAGAATATATGCATAATAAAGAAATAGTTCATGGTGATTTAAAACCAAATAATATATTAATTAACAATCATAATGATTTATATTTAATAGATTATGGTTTATCTGGTTTAGATAAAATTTCAACTGGAACAGGTGGAACAAAACCATTTTGTGCTCCAGAAACATTAAACACATCAGAAACACAAGGATACATTTGGAGACAAAATAAAAAAGAAAATGATGTATGGTCGATTGGAATGATATTTATAACAATATTTTTATTCAATTCTTTCTATTATTATTATTCTGATTATCCTAAAGATTTTTTTGATAGTATTGGATACATAAATGAAAAATATTTTAATAACTTAGATATAAATTATCATGAATTATTTAAATCTATATTTAAAAAAAATAGATCAAATATATCTGATATAAAAAATATGTTAAAAAAATTATTATAAAAATATTTTACAATATATATAATTTTTATTATAAATATATAATAATAAAAATAAATAAAATATAAAAATGATAGTTTAATAAAATAATTAAAGTTTTCTATTATGGGGATGAACATAATCTAAACCTATAATATCAAATAATTCTTCTTCTGATGTGATTTGATAAATCTGATCTTTATTATCTTTATTTTTTAGACCATATTCACTTAAAGATAAATTTTTTTTTAAAGCATGATTACGAATATGAAGATTAAAATTTTTAGAACCTGTAAAATAAATTAAAGCAGGATAATAAGATTCATAATTAATAAAACGAATATCAATTCTTCTTGCAATATTATTAGTTTTACAAACACCCATATATTTCTTTTCACCATTTTCAGTAATATTATCAATTAAAAATTTTTTATTAGTTAAATCAAGAATAATATGTTTAAGATAATTTTTATTAGATTTATGAGATAATAAAATATCAATATCACCACTAGACATTTCTCCTCTACGATATGAACCACATATATTAAAAATAATATCATTGTCTAAAGTATTAAAATAATCAGTAAAAAAAACATTAACATTATCAATTTCATTTCTAGGAATTTTTAGTTCAAAATCAAATACATATTTAAGACCAATAGAACAATGATGATTAAGTTTGATAATATTATTTTGAATAGCTTTTTTTAAATCTTGTATAGATAAAATATTATATTTTTCAATCCATTCTTTAGCAATTATATTTCCAACTCCACTTATTTTTTTTAATTCATTTAATGCAACATTTGATTCAGTTTTATTTTCAATAAGACTAATTTCTTCTAAATTCTTAGTTGATAAAATTTCATCTATTCTTTTAGCTATACCATCTCCAACTAATTTAATATTTTTTTTAGCAAAATCTCCAGATATAATATTTTCATCATATTTTTTTATATTATATAAAGCTCTACTTAATGCGTTTTTTTTCCATACAAGAGAAATATTATTTTCATATTCATGTAAAAGTTCAGTTAATTTATTAATAATTAGAATATTATTCATAAAAAAATTATAGATTAATAATTTATTATTAATATATCTTTATATATATTATATATTAAAATTAATGAATTTAGTAAATCCTTTTTTGATATCAGCAAAACCACAAGTAAATACTAAAGTTAATTCATTAGTAAATCCGATGAATAATAATTTTAAAGAATCAAATGTAAAATCAAATATAAAAACAAATAATAATTTAAAAAATTCAAATAAAAATACAATAATTCCAATTAATAATAGTTCATCGAATAATGATTATGTAAATGAACCAACTCAACAAAATTTAAATCAAATAAATACATCAAATCAAAATCTTAATAAAAATAAATCTACTATTGTAAATAATACTATAAATAAAACACAAACAAATAATACTAAAAAGAATAATAATAAAAGTTCTAATTTAAATGAATCACTAAATCAAAATCTTAATAAAAATAAATCTACTATTGTAAATAATACTATAAATAAAACACAAACTAATAATACTAAAAAAAATAAAAATGATAGTTCTAATTTAAATGAAACACAAACACAAAATCTTAATAAAAATAAATCTACTATTGTAAATAATACTATAAATAAAACACAAACTAATAATACTAAAAAAAATAAAAATGATAGTTCTAATTTAAATGAAACACAAACACAAAATGAACCTGTTAAATTAAATGAATCACAAACTAAAAATAAAAATATTAAACAAAATAAAACACAAACTAAAAATATTAAACAAAATAATTCAAAAATAAATAAAACAAATATAAAAAATAATACTAAATTAAAAAAATAAATTAGCAATAAAAAGTATTAAATATTAAAGTTATAAAAAAAAATAAAATATATTACAATATAATATATTATAGAATTAATTAATATGACTAATGGTAATACTGGACAAACAGGATCAACAGTAGGAACTAGTCCTCAAATAGGATCAACAGTAGGAACTAGTCCTCAAACAGGATCAACAGTAGGAACTAGTCCTCAAACAGGATCAACAGTAGGAACTAGTCCTCAAACGGGATCAACAGTAGGAACTGGTCCTCAAACGGGATCAACAGTAGGAACTAGTCCTCAGACAGGACCAACAGGTCCAAATTCGATATTAACAACATTACAAAAAGCAACAGAAGATTTAAATAATTTATTAACAAGATTCACAGGTTTGACTCAAGATCAATTAAAAACATTTACACCAGAACAATTATCATCAATAAGAGAACAATTAAATAATGCATCAAAAGAATTAACAGCATTAACTCAAATAGTTTTTAATAGGTCAGGACAACAACAAGGAGTAACAGGTTCAAATATACCAATAACAGTAGATAATATGAATACAATAATAAATAGTGTAACTTCAGAAGTAGATAATTTATCAAAATTAATAACAAATGTTCAAAATAGAACGGATAAATTGAAAAATGAATTAAATCAAAGTAATTTAAGTGTAACAAATAAAGTATTGAAATTACAACAACAAAAGAAATTAATTGAAGAAAAAGATGAATTATTAAGAACAAGAGAGAGAATGTTACAATTAAGTATGGATAAAAATAATTATAAAATGAAAATGATTTATACTTATGTTGCTTTAATATGTTTTTTTATATTAATGATAGTAAGTGCATATTACTATTTCAATAGAAAAGGGGGTTCAAATGGTATGCAAAGTAATCAAATGATGAATAAATCAATAACAGGTGGTAAAAAATTTAGATAAAAAAATTAATAAAAAAAAATAAAAATATTTATAAAATATTATAAATATTTAATAATAAATTGGATAAAAAATAATGATATTAATATAATATATATGATAGAAATAATAAGGGATAATAATAAATTTAATACAGATATAGGTAAAGCTTATAGTGAATTAAATGATATAGATAGAGATACAGATTTAAGAAGTATATTAAAAAATAATTTAGAAGAAAAGAGTAAAGATGCAACATTAAATTGGATAAATGGAACAGGTAAAGCTTTATTAAGTAATTCATTTGCATCAATAAAAGATAGAGATGATAATTTAAATGAAATGATAAAATTAAATAAATATATAAATGATAGATCTAATGCATTAGATGATGTATCAAAAAAATATTATGATAAAAGAATATGTGAAGAATGGAAAAGATTAAAAGAAATGAATGATAAAGTAGATTTAAATACAAAAATAATAGAAATAAATAATCAACAATCTAATAGTTATGATTTTTATTTAAGTATATTAAAAGCTAGTATAATAGGTTGTATAATGTATGTATTATTTTTTATAATATTTATGATAACAAAAAATAAGTCTATCTTAAAATATGGATTAATATTTGTAATATTATATATAATAATATATGTATTTTATTTAAATGCAACAGATAAATCCAAAAAAATAAAGACAAATATAACTTCATTAACAGAAGAAACAGCAAGAGGATTAGTTAGAGCAACAGCAATAAATTTATTACCTAAAGATTATTATAAATGTCCAAAGAAATGTAAAATAAAAGAAGATAAATTACCTGAATGGAAAGATTCAAATATAATGAGAAATAATTTAGATGAATATTGTTCTATAATAAATTAAAAAAATATATAAAGATAATTTCATATATATGAATAAATATTTCAAATAACATGATAACAAATGAAATATATAAATAACAGATAATGAAAAAAAAGATAAAATAATAAAAGAGATAAAAGAAGAATATAAAAGATGTAATAATATAGAAATAAATGAAGAAAAAATAAAAGAATGGATAGATAAATATAAAAATAAAAAATAGTATCCAAAGTAATACTATAAAAAGATTAAAGAAAAAATAGAAAATATAATATATAATATTATAATATATATAATAATATATGGTAGGAGAAACACAGGCAACAAATATAGTAAAAAATTTAGAAGAATTAAAGACTAGATTATCAATAAATAGTGATTATAATTTTCCTTTATATAGAGAAATATTATTAGCAAATATAAATAATAAAACAGTAGATGAAATAAATAATGATATATTTAAGGGTAATATGACAGATTTACAGATAAAAAATACATCCAATTTATTTATAAGAATAAATGAAATTTATAAAAAATTAGATGAATTAAGAAAAATAGATGGGAAAGCTTTTAGAGATTATATAAATTCAGTAACAGGATTTGATACAAATTTTGAAAATAAATATGCAAATGCTACGGCGACAAATATGCGAAGTGATATAAGTAAAAATTTATCAGAAATAGTAAATAATTTATCAGATGAATATGGACAGCAAAAAACATTATATAATAGAGGTTTAAATTCAATACAGAATCATACAAGATTATTAGATTTTCAGAATGAAGAATTAAATAATCAAATAGATGATTTAAAGAAATTAGAGAAACAGATATCATTCAGTGATAGATTGATAAGAATAAATGATGATTATTATGATTTAAATTCAAAGAGGATAGATGTATTAAAGCAATCATTTATACCATTATTAATAATATTAATAATATTTATTTTAGGAATGACAGGTTTAATATCAAAGAGTAATGTATTTTATTATATGTTTATAATAATCATAATATATGTAATATATGCGATATATAAATTTAATTCTCTAGATATTCAAAAACAATTAAGTCCAGAATTAGATAAAGTAAGATTAGCATTTGAAAAAATAGGATCTAATATAGAAGAAGGTGCAAAAGAATTAGGTCAAGATTTAGCTCAATATATAGATGAAAATTGTAAATGTGAAGAAGATGATGAATCAGAAGAAAATAAAAACCAAGAAATTAATAAAATAAATAATATAGATAATAATGATACATTGAGAAGAAATAATAAAATATTAACATATTATGATGGAACAGCTCCAGCAATAAGATTATTATAGAATAAATAAAAAAGATAAAGATTATATTCTATAAAATTATATAATATAATTAATATAATATATAAAATGGTTTTAAGTAATTTTCCTATAGTAGCATCACAGAATGAAATAAATAAATCAATAATGAATAATTTAGGTAATCAGAATATAAAAGATTGTGTAGATAATGTAAAAATAAATAATTTAGCATGTGGAAAAGATATAAATGCAAGACCTGGATGTAAATATATAGTTTATGATTCAACCGATGATATATGTTATGTTCCAAGATCATCAGAATTTGGTGATGACATTGCGAGATTAGCAAATGAAACAACAGAATTGAATAATGAAACAGATAATAGATATAAAATAATATTAGTTAATGATGGAAAAAAAGAAAGAATAGAAGATCAAATAAAAATATTAAGATCAAGACAAAAAGATATAGGTGATGAATTGAAAGGATTAAATATAGAATTATTAAAATCAGAAAATCCAACATTAACATATGATGAAATAATGGAAAAAGAGAGAACAAAAAATGAATTAGCAGCAAGTTCAACAAGATTGAATAGTATAGCTAAAAATAGGATGAAAGCTCAGAATGATTTATCAATGTTTAGTAATATATATGATACAACAAATCAATTATATAATCAAACAAAATTAACTGAGAATATTCAGAGAGATAATGTAGATTTAAATAGTAAATTAATACAAAATATGAATAATAATTTAAGTTCAATAACAACACAAATAGAACATAATACAAAAATATTTGATATAAATGATAATTTTGCTTATTATTTAAAAATAGGTTTAATATTATCAATAGTAATATGTATAGCAGTAATTATATTATATAGTATAAAAGGTGATTCATCAAATATAATAAATAAAAATTATAATAATACAGGGAATATAAAATCTTTATCAAATAATACAATAAATTCTGGAAATTCAGGGAATTCAAATTTTGTTAAAAATTTCAATACTTTATTCAAATAATTTTCTTATTTTTTATTAGAAAATTCATTTAAAATATCTTGCAATTCATTATCATTATTATTATAATCTAATACAGTTTTAGAAATAGATTGTTCATTATTATTATCATTATTAGTTATATTTTTTTCAAGAGATTCAGAATCAGAATTAGAAGGTTTATTATTATTATTATTTTTATTAGAAATAATTTCTTTTTTATTTTTATTATTATTTTGATTTAATACTAAATATCTATGAATAGCAGTTTCTAGATTATTAGTAAATCTTTGTTTAATATCTTTTTCCATTTTATTTAAATAAATAGTTAAAAAAATAGCAACAATAATAAGAGATACAAAAAGATTTCCTTCTCCACTAATAGTTAGAAATAAATAAATAATAAAAATAATAATAATACTAGTAACAAGATGTGCATAATAATCATCAATATTAAATTTTAATTGTAGAAAATTATATAAACTCATATCATCTAAAATACTCATTTAAAATTTTTATATATGATCTTATAATATTATATTATATGTTTTTATAATATAATTTTTTATATATAAAATTATATTTTTGTAAAATAAATTATATCTGGATAAAATATGATTAAATCATAATATAATTTGATTATTATTATCTAAAAGATTAATATTATTTACACCTTTGCACATTTAATTAATGTTTGTAAAGATTTGATTAGATTCAGGAAGATTTATTTCATTTATATGATCAGAATCCATTCTTAGCAATTAATAGAGTAAAATTATCATTTGATATTACATTATTATTATTTGTAAAGGATTCATTTATATGATCAGAATTAGATATATTATTAGAAACAGAATTTGTATCATCATTTGATATAGAATCATCAGAATTAGATATATTATTAGAAACAGAATTTGTATCATCATTTGATATAGAATCATCAGAATTAGATATATTATTAGAAACAGAATTTGTATCATCATTTGATATAGAATCATCAGAATTAGATATATTATTAGAAACAGAATTTGTATCATCATTTGATATAGAATCATCAGAATAATCAGAATCATCAGAGTCGAAAGAATCGTCAGAATCATCAGAATTATCAGAATTATCAGAATCGTTAGAATTGTCAGAATCATCAGAATTTAAGTTGAGGTCATTAATAAATTGATTATCAGTATGAAAATTACGTATTTTAGTAATATAGAAATAAAAATATTTAAATTTTTCAAAAAAAGGATTATAATCATTATTTAAAATAAGGTTATATTCAGTAAAAAAAAGGAAAGATATAATAAATATAGGTAAGCAGATTAAAAAGATTAACATAAATATATTTTTTAATGTATAATATAATATATAAAATAATCTTTAAAATATTTTTTTATATTTTTAGTAATTTATTATAAAAGTATATTAAATTAAACAAAGAAAATAACAATAGACAATAAAATTAATCAGAGTCATCATTATGATCATTAGTAATATATCCAGGAACATGTTTTTCCATAATAAATCCTTTGAGATAGTTTTCAGTAACTTTATCTTTTTTGTAAAGTTTGACTAAATATTTTCTCAAGTCTTTCTTAGAAGGATGTTTGCTAACATTATGTTCATTAATATACCAGAATTTAAATTCATCATGAAGTTCATCGAGATTAATTTTATCTTGTTTATTTTTAGTTTCTTTAAGATAAGTCATAATAAATTCGATATAATTATCAGAAGTTTTATGATAATCTTCAGTATGTTGTTTAACTTCAATAGGGACAGGATTACCATATTTCATATAATTTTGGAAATATTCCAAAAGAATACTGATAAAAGATTCCGGCCATATCTTTAATTTTTCAGATAATTTACTATCTTTTTTAAATTGATGAGGTTCTTTAGGATCATCAACGAAATCACTCATAAATTGAACGACTTCCATACGTCTCCAAACGCCTTGATCACAACCGGGTGCTTCAGGTAAATCATTGGTAAGAAGAAACATTTTAAATTGAGGTTTAAATTCAACAAAGTCTTGATAAAGACCTCTAGCTTTGATTTTATCACCACCAGAATATTCTTTCATACGACCAGCATTAATTTTTTCACCTTCATTCGGTTCTTCTAAATAAGCGAATCTTTTACCTTTAGTTCCAGCTACTTCAGGAGAAGCAGCATTAGAATTTTCACGTTTTCCGGTAAGTAAAGTAATAGGTAATTTAATACAATAATCTCCTAATGAGTTAGTAATAAGTTCAACTAATTTAGATTTACCATTACCACCAGAACCGGTCCAAATTCTGAATTTTTCTTCATCATTAAGTCCTTTAAGGACAGAAGATAATTCAGTAATGAGGTAGTCTCTGATTCTTTTATTAGGTTGAATTTGATCAAAAAATGCGAAAATATCATCAACATGATCATCATGTTTATTAAAAGGATAATAATCAATTTTCGTAGAGAAAGTGATATAATCATCGGGTCTTCCATCTCTAAATTCGTAATTTTTGAGATCAAAAACTCCATTTTCAAAACCTAATAAGTATGGATTAGAATCGAGTTTTTCTTCAAATTTAGGATCATAAAATAATTCAATACATTCTTTCATAAGATTATCTTTAAAAGATGTGCATTTTAATCTATCAGTGATACCAGTATATTTTTCCATATTTTTTTCGATATTTTGTCTTTCAGAATCATCAAGATCATCATTAGATAATAATGAGTTAAGATTGCTAAGATATCTGCAAAATTCATTAACAAGAGATACACCATTTTCGTCACAGATACGTCTTCTTAAAGAAATACCTTGTTCAGTTTTGTGCCATCTATGGTTATAGAATTCATACCAGCAACCGAATTTACCAGAAGGAGAAACACATTTATATTGATGTTCAAATAGAATATATAAAATTTTAGCGATATCATAGTTATTAGAATTCACGCTTTTTTGAATATATCTACAAACATCTTTACGTTGAATTTCAATAAATTTATCGATATTATCTTGTTTAGCCCAGAAATAAATACTAGCTAAAGAGAATCCATCATTTTTAAAATCATTCCAACGTTTATCACATTCTCCTTCAATATATTTATTAGATTTTTTACTAAAATCGATCCAAATATTAATAAGATCTTGGTCATCAGGATTAATATTATGTAAAGCCCAACCGACTTCGATCCAAGTATTGTAATTATCAGCTCTAGAATCAGAGAGAATAGATACAAGTTCTTTAATTTTTTCAATATCGTAATTTTTAATTTTATTATTAACCTTAAGTTTTTTAATTATTTTTTTTTCAATAATTTTACACAATTGATCTTGAATTTCTCCTCTAACTGGTGTTTCAATTTCATGTCTTCTAATACTAAAGAATTTAACCATATTATCACTTAAACCTTCAGTATCAACTTCATCAGGATTGATATTAATCAAATTACAATTAAAAATATTGGTAAGACTATAAGGTTTTAGACCAGATTTGGTGCTACCGTAAAGGAACCAACCATTTTTTTCAATAACAGACCTATCAATAACGTCAATAATAGGATTAGTGATATTAATATTATCAAGTTCATCAGTATATTTTTTGAGAACAGATTCTCTAAGATAATATTGAACATCAGGTGAAGAAATAATTTTAGGGAACATAATATGAACGCCGTCTTTTAAAACATCTTTAGATAAATAAGGTTCTTCTCTTTCAAAAATGAAAGCAATAAGAGATTCTTGTTTTTTAATTCTAAAAATATCAGAGATAGAATCGTAATATAATTTGAGAATTTTTTTAATATTATCAATATTATATTGTCTAGAGTTAATTCCTTGATTATATCTAAAATCAAGATCAATAACAATAGGACCAATATCTTTATGTTTTTCAATAAGAGAAAGATTAGCACATATAGATTCATCATTTTGGACAGAATTAACAAGATTTAAAAATCTATCATAATCTTTATCACTAATATTAAAAGACCCTTTAGGATTAGCCATACTAGTATTAGTATGTTCTTCGCCTTTCCCTACACGTCTTTCTTCTAAAAATTTTAACAATTTATTTAATAATTCGTTTTTAGAAAGACTATTCATAATAATATTATATACATTATTTTTTAAATACTTTTTTTTATTCAATTTTTATATATATTTTTTACCAGTGATATATGGTTTATTTGTTTTATTTTTATTAAGATTACCATATAAAATTTAATTAATTTTGAATAAAAAAATATGAAATCGAATAAAAAAGAAGATAAAAAATGATATTAATTTTAAGAGGTCTTCCATATATAATTTATTGAATTGTTTTAAAATAAAAACTAGATGACTCTAACGAATTATATAAAAATAAAAACTAGATGACGCTAACGGTATTTTAGAAACTAGATGACGGTAAATTATTAAAAATAAAAACTAGATGACGCTAAATTATTACAAATAAAAACTAGATGACGGTAACGGTATTCTAGAAACTAGATGACTCTAAATTATTACAAATAAAAACTAGATGACGCTAAATTATTACAAATAAAAACTAGATGACGGTAACGGTATTCTAGAAAATTAGATGACTCTAAATTATTACAAATAAAAACTAGATGACGCTAACGGTATTCTAGAAACTAGATAACGCTAACGGTATTCTAGAAACTAGATAACGCTAACGGTATTCTAGAAACTAGATAACGCTAACGGTATTCTAGAAACTAGATAACGGTATTCTAAAAATAAAAAACTAGATGACAGTAACGGTATTCTAGAAACTAGATAACGGTATTCTAAAAATAAAAAACTAGATGACGCTAACGGTATTCTAGAAACTAGATAACGGTATTCTAAAAATAAAAAACTAGATGACAGTAACGGTATTCTAGAAACTAGATAACGGTATTCTAAAAATAAAAAACTAGATGACGGTAACGAATTATACAAAAATAAAAAACTAGATGACGGTAACGAATTATACAAAAATAAAAACTAGATGACGGTAACGAATTATACAAAAATAAAAAACTAGATGACGGTAACGAATTATACAAAAATAAAAACTAGATGACGGTAACGGTATTCTAGAAAACTAGATAACTCTAAATTTTTACAAATAAAAACTAGATGACGCTAATGGTATATAATATTTGTTATTTTAGTAAAAAATGATACTTAAAATTTAAGTTATTTTATAAATCTATTAATAAAGAAATGAATTCTTCATTTTCAGTCAATACAGTAATAAATGGATTTACAGACGAAATTACTCGTAATGTGATTCCTCAGGCTATTACAGCGACCAAACGAAAATTTTCAGAAACATCAAATAAGCATATAAAAAAGACAAAAAAAAGTAAGACTAAAGATAATTCTAAAAATCTTAGTTCAAAAGTATTAGGATTACTAAACCAATTAGTGGTTCTAGATTTACATAAACTTGATGTTCTATTCATTGAATTTTTGTTGATTAATCATGATATTCCAATAAGTTTTCGATTCATGTTTAATAATGATTTTTCAAAATCAATTGAATATAAGAGAAATTGTTTAGGTAATATTGTCATTCATATTGTAAAAATTTATGTATCTCATTTAGATTCATTTAGAGATATTACTATTTCTATTTTGAACAATAATATGATTGAAACATCTGATATCAATTCAATTGAGGATTCATTTGATTTGAATGATTTATATGAAAAATCTCAACCCTTACCTGAGGTAGAATATTTGGATGTTTTTGAAAAAGCATCAGAAGAATCTATTTGGAATTAAGAATATTTTTTTTCATAAAAAAAATAAAGATTTACTTTGTTTTTTTGACTCTTTTGAAAGAAAGAGTATTTTTTTTTATTATAATCATTTCTATCTATAAATTACAATTTTATAGTGCAAGTTTAAAATTTTCAATTGAATCTTCAAGATCACTATCAGAATCAGAATCATCTTTTTCATAATTAATATATAAAGGTGTCCAATGTTCTTCTCTAAATTCATGGTCTTCAATAATCCAGAGATAATTAGATAAGTCTTCACATTTTATTTTTATTTCAACATCTCTAAGAACAGGTGCTAATTGACTTAAAAGAAAATCTTGTTGATACCAAAGGTCATTATATTTACCTTGAATAGTTAAATCTTTAGTTAATTTATCAATAAAAATATTTAATGAATTATCACTAGCAATATTCCAATGTGTAAAAGCTTCTTTAAGATTAGAAAAAGGTTTAGAAGGATTATCAACATTTTTATATTTATATATATCTCGGACAGGATATAATTGTTTATTAGCAATATTTTTTATAGATTGTGCATTTTCTTGTAACATTTCATCTGAATGAAGATTATTGAAAATATCTAAAGCCCTTTTAAAATATTTAGGTCTAATCAATAATTCAAAAGAATATTCAATATTGTATCTAACCATTTAGTATTTAATATATAATAATAAATATAAAAATAGTTTTTAAATATTTTTTTAGTTTTTTTTATAATACGTTACCGTCATCTAGTTTTTATTTTTTAATATAATACGTTACCGTCATCTAGTTTTTATTTTTTAATATAATACGTTACCGTCATCTAGTTTTTATTTTTTAATATAATACGTTACCGTCATCTAGTTTTTATTTTTTTTAGAATACGTTACAGTCATCTAGTTTTTATTTTTTAGAATACCGTTACCGTCATCTAGTTTTTATTTTTTAGAATACCGTTACCGTCATCTAGTTTTTAATTTTTCATATAATACGTTACAGTCATCTAGTTTTTTATTTTTGTATAATTCGTTAGAGTCATCTAGTTTTTATTTGTAAAAATTTAGCGTTATCTAGTTTTCTAGAATACCGTTAGCGTCATCTAGTTTTTATTTTTGTATAATTCGTTAGCGTCATTTAGTTTTTATTTTTTCATATAATACGTTACAGTCATCTAGTTTTTTATTTTTAGAATACTGTTACAGTCATCTAGTTTTTATTTTTTCATATAATACGTTACCGTCATCTAGTTTTTAGAATATTGTTAGCGTCATCTAGTTTTCTAGAATATTTGTATAATACGTTACCGTCATCTAGTTTTGTAAATAATTATTTAATTATTTAAAATTATATTTATAAACTTTTTTTGTTTTTTTAATTATTTTTTTTTGTTTTTTTAATTATTTTTTTTGTTTTTTTAATTATTTTTTTTGTTTTTTAGTTATATTGTTTTTGTATTTTTTATTGAAAATTATTATCTGGATCGTTCAATAATGATAAATCTAGCAATAACATTGCTATCCTATCTTTCTCCATTTCATCACTTATTACCTTATTAATATTTCCATGAGATGGATTCTTAATCATAACTTGCAAATAATCCAAATTATACATTCTTTTTGTTATAATTTATATATTATATTATTTTAACTTTAAGTATCATTTTTTTTATATATTATTAATAATTCAATATATTTATATCATTCTTCTACAATACGGACATATTTCACTAACAAAAAGCCATTGAATAATACATTCTCTACAATATACATGATCACAATCTGTTTTTATATATTTATCATTTATTGGAGATAAACATATAATAAATAAAAAACTACCAATTTCTGTAAATTACCATATATACATATCGACATAAATGTATTTCTTTACAAATATAATATAGAACCATTCATTATTATATCTAATTCTTCATTCGAATTCGACATTATTTATTATCTCTTATTTAATTATTTTTATACTCATTTTTTTTATAAAAATATATATCAATTTTTTTATACTCAATTACTCTATTATTTATTTCTTTACAGACTTAATCGTTTTTTTAGTAGATTTTTTTGTAGATTTAGTAGTTTTTTTTGAAGTTTTTGTTGTTTTTTTTCCTTTAGATTTACCACCATTTAACATTCTTTTTGGAACTGCATTAATCTCATCTTGTGTCCTTTGAAATCTTGCATCCATTAATGCTTCTGATGCCGGTATAAAATTTCTAGCTCCATATGTATGACTATATATCACTCCATTATCATTTATATATGAACTATGTGGTGTTACCGCTGTAGGTGGATATGGTGTTCCTATATCTGATGGATATCTTCCATAATTCAAATTTAATCCTGAACCACCTCTTGAACAACCACAACCTGATTTACTCACTATCTTCTTTGATCTATTTGACATTTACTATATATATTATATATATTAAATTATATTTACCTATTATAAATAAAAATTATCCAGTAATTGCTCCAACAATACTACTCGGATTAGGATTTGACATTATATAATCATATGCTCTCTGATTTAATGATTCATTATCATCTAAACCTATCTTTAATCTACCTCCATTTGTCTCTTCCATTGGAATACGCTTCTCTGGATCTAATGATATCGGATCAACTGCACCTAATACCGGTAAATTAAATACTAATGGAAAACTTCTAATAGGATGATCAAAAAAATAATTTGCTCCCATTAACTATTTTTCTAAATATTATTACTATATAAAATAATATATAAAATATTATTTCATATTTTATATTTAATATTTTTGCTTCTCTCATTTATTATTTTTTAATCTTTTTTGTAAAAATTTAATAATCTTGCTGATGGATCTAAATCAGAACAAAAAGGATGTCTCCAATAATACGGTATAACTTCTGATCTACCTGGATAATACTCTTCAAATATTTTTCTATAATAATAACTTTCTTTATCATAAGGGGGATTATGTGTGAAATTATCTTTATTATTTATGTATTCATCATCAGAAACTTGTAAATCAATATATTCCTTAATAATTTGAAACCAACTTCTATCATGACTACTAACTCCATCACTAAATGCCTCCTTTCTCCTCCATAATATATCATTTGGTAATATACCATCAAATGACCTTCTAAATATATATTTCTCTATATATTCATCATTAAATCTCTTATATTTTGGAGGTAAGCTCATTATATATGCTAAAAATTCTTTATCCGCAAATGGAACCCTTGCCTCTAAACCAGCACCACTTATACTTTTATCTGATCTTAATAAATCAAAAAATCTAACATCTCTTACCATCCTCTCATTCTCTCTCTTAAAATCTTCGTCATTTGGTGCTTTTAAAAATCCTCTATATGAACCAAAAATTTCATCTGACATATCACCACAATATATAACCACATCATTAGAAACTTTATTAATATATTTACTAACTAAATAATTACCAACAGATGCTCTTACAGTTGTTGTGCAATAACTCTCAATCTGATATATCGTATCTTTTATTGCATTCAAAAATTCTGTTTCTGATAAACATATTTCATGATGATTCGTTCCTAAATAATCCGCTACTTTTCGTGCCCATAATAAATCTACTGAACCTTTTAATCCTATACTATATGTATTTAAATTTCCATCTGGAATATTCGCCTTAACAATCGCTGTTATAACTGAACTATCTAAACCTCCCGATAATAAACAACCTACCGGTCTTTCACTCATTAAACGTTTTTTAACAGCATTCTCAAATAAATATTTTATCTTTGAACATATTGTTTTCTCATCATTCATTTCATTCTCTTGTAAAATACTATAAACATAATTATTATTATTTGTTATATATGGATAATATGGCTTCATATTGGATAATATATCTTCATTTCTTAAATCTCTAATATCATATATTGCATAAGAACCACCATTAAACTGAAATAAACTATCACAATGTAATAATGCTTTCATTTCACTTGCTACCGTTAATGAAACCTTATTATCCTTATTATAACCAATAAATAATGATCTTATACCAAATGGATCTCTTCCTATAATTATTGTATCATTGGTATAATCATATAAAACAAATGCAAAAACTCCATCTAATCTTCTTAATGTTTCAACTATACCAATCTTTCTATATAAATGTATTATAATTTCACAATCTGATGAACTAATATATTCTGATTCTAAATTAAATTCTTGAATTAATTGTCTAAAATTATAAATTTCTCCATTACAAATTAACTTACAATCTTTTATATCAAATGGTTGATTACTTAATGCATTTAATCCAATAATTGATAATCTATGAAAACCAAATATCTTCCCATTCTCACTTATTATCTGTGTATTATCAGGTCCCCTATGTGCTATTTTTGCTATAGATAAATGTATTTGTTTTAAAATATCAATCGGTATTTTATTATTATAATGTTGATAAAAAAATATTCCACACATATTTATAAAATATTATAAATATTATCTTCATATCTTTAAATATTTTTTATTTAAATATTATTTATACTTATTTATATTTTATTTTCTATTTTTATTGATTGCTTTTCATATGATTGATTTGCATATATTTTTATTTTTTTGTATCACTCTCAGTATTATTATTAAACATAGATTTTATATTTTGAATCGTTTTATTAATCACAACAATAATATTGTTACCAAGAAAAGTTAAACATAAAACTAATATAGATATAAGTATTAAGAAAATATTAAACATTAATGATCCATTCATTAAATTAACATTCACATAAAATATATATATAATTGTAATTGTTGTAATTGATAATAAACTATAAAAATATTTAATACCAAAATTTTTAATCATATTTATAAAATCATTCTGTTGATAATTTAAATTAAGTAATGCTATAAAAATAGTCGCATATAATATCATTTTAACTGTTGTAACATATTTATTAAAATCAATAATCGGTTTTAACATATAATACATTGCTACTATTACTCCAACTATTAATAATATAAAATTAAAATCAATACCTGAAGAATCATACTCAATTTTTATTTTATCTTTCTTATCTCCATATTGATCAATTGAATTATAAACCAAATTAGCACCTGATTGACTATTAATTGTTGTATTAATTTTATTTGAAAATACTAATCCAATTACAACAAGTGGAATTAATAATAAATAAAAGAAATAATTAAATGGATTTGTAGTAATTTTAATTACTGTTGTTAATTTATTATAAAAATTATTAAAATCAAAATTCTGCCATTCATTATCAATTTTACAATCATTCGCTAAATTTAATATCATTGTATCATTTATTTTTCCATAATCTGATATTAAATTTTGAACTTTAGTTGTAAAATTACAAAAATTATCATAAATATTATATCGAATATTTTTTAAAGTTTTCTGTTTTAATGGATCACTATTATCCTTTTGACTAATATTAAAATAATTTTCTCCATTATAATTAGATTCCTGAATATTAGGTTTTTCAGTTTCACTATTTAATTGTAAAACTGCATCAATACTATCTTCAATATCTTTATCTTTAATATTTGGATTACCTAATAAAGGTTTTAATTGATAATATAAATCTAAAAATGGTTCTTGTAATGATGGTAATTTATTTAAAGAATAAAATATACTTTTTTGTTGAACAAATATAGACATAATTTTAATAACAAATAATACAATAGAAAAAATAAAAATTTTCCAACTAGATTTTAATACTGATAACCAAATTTTACCAAAAGGTTCATATGGTCCAGAACATAAAGTATTATTAACCATTATTATATATTAACTAAAATATATTATTTATATAATTTATAACTGTATTTTTATTTAATAATTAAAAAATCCTATTAAAATTGCTGATATTATAAAAGTTATTATTCCAAATAATCCAACTAATTGAGATGTTGTAACCATATCTATTAAATCAGTTTTATTTGTTGTTATATTTACAATCGCTTTACATATTGGATTTAAAAAGTTTAATACAAAACATACAGAATTTACAACTGTTCCACTTACATATTTTTTAAAATTTTCCTTATCTGTTAATATATTAATAATATCAGGAGTTTCATTACTATCATTTTCATTATATTTTTCATAATTATATATAATACTTTCTATATCATTTTCACTATAATCTAAATTATATTTTAATGATGTCTCTTTAATAAGTTCTTTAGATTGATTTATAAATAATTCATAATCAGTATTTGAATCCACTATATTAAAATTATTTGATACGAAATTTAATATTGTTCTTGACATATATCCTAACATTAAAGAAGTGTTTTGAGTAAGATTACTAGTTTTAAAACCTAAGAAATTTATTAGAAAATAATTAAGTAATCCACTAATAGAAGAATCACCTATTGATGATTTTGATAAATTACCCAATAATTTATAAATTTTTAATAATCCTTGTAATGATTCACATTCATAATTAGTATTTACAACTTTCTCTGAATTATCATACATACCTGATATTAATGTAGTCGTTGCATCCACTAATATACTATAAAACATTCCCACAATTGGAATAAATCTTACTAATATATATAACTTTTCTTTTATTTTACTCAAAATATTTATTATAGCTCGAATAATCTTTCCTAATGTAACTTCAAAGATAGGTCCTATTAATGGTATTTTTTCAATTAATGAAACTAATTCAATAACACCAGAATTAGCTCTTAAAATAATATAAAAAATAGTAGGAATAATAGCAGTATAAAATGAAATTCTATAAACTTTATTCATCCAATTCTGATCACAAAAATTAGTAAAATTATTATATGCCCAATGCTGAATATACATGAAAAAAGTTACAAAACTCTTAATACCCATAAAACTCCCTATAAAACATAAAACTGTTACTATAACTACTACTAAATTATAAACTATTTTCTTAAAACCTGATATAGTTTGACCTTCTTCTAACTCCTTTTCTACATTTTTTAATTGATTATCAATATCTTTTAAATAAGATCTATAAACAGATTCTTCAACAGTATTTATATTATTTTCCTGTATCATATCTATTAATAAATTTATATTAAATATTGAATCATCAATTTTAATTTGATTAAGTTTTAATCTATCTTCTTCATTCGATTCAGGATTATTATAAATATTTTTTAAATTTTTTTCTAAAGTTGATTTAATAAAATTATCTATTTCAATTTTACTATCATTAATTTTTCTATTTATTTCTGTTTTTGGTAAATTTTCTTCATTTTTATAAATATTAATAATATTGTTTAAATAAGTTGATACATCATTAATAATATAATTATCTTTTAATAATTGATATAAATTAAGAAATGTAGAATTATTAGAATCTATTTCTAAATCTTTTTTTAATTGCTTACGACTATTTGAATCATTATTTGTTCTATCATTCCTATTAAATAATTTAATAATATTTTCTATATTAATATTTCTTTCAATTAATTTATCAATGATATCTTGAGCAGCTTTTTTTTCTTGAACTAATTTAGAAGTATTATTACTTAAAAGTTTTCCTAAATAAAGTAATAAATATTGTCCAAAAAAATTATACACAAATCCAAAAAATCCAGATTGAATACCAACAATAATAATAATAACACAACCTATTATTAATCCCCATTTTAAAACGGTTGTTAAAAAATCACCACCTAATATACCATGAAAATTTTCACTAAATAATAATAAATGGTCACCATCTCTGATATTATAAGTTTCAAAACATTCAGTTTTTAATAATCTTAATCCCTTTCTAAAAATTTCTCCATCACCTAATTTATAATTAATTGCACCTACTCTTTCTAATCTATTAACTTCTAATGGAATACTATTAATGTAAATTATCATTTTATATATATAATTTATATATATAATATCTACTTTTTAACAATTAACTTTAAAATAAATAAAAAAAACAAATTATTATAAAAAATTTATTGATATGTAAAATAATATATTAATTTATTTTTAAAATTTAATAATTCATTTAATAAATCTAGATCAAATTTTTTTAATTTATTTAAATTAATATAATGTTTATTATTATCTAAAAAATTACATATAATATTATCAATCTCTTTAAATTGAATATTATTTTTATTAATATTTTTTCTACAATATGGACATATTTTATTTTTTAAAGAATTATAACAATTATAACATATAATATGATTACATTCTAACATTATAATATTATCAATATTTTCATTAAAACATATATTACATTCATTTAGATTATAATCTTGATTATTTTTAATAATATTTTTATTTAAATATTTATCAAAATTTAAATTATTAATATATGATTTAATAAATTCATTATTATATTTATTTATTATATTTTTTGAAAATGTTATACTTATATTTTTTAAATTATTATTTTTTATTGTTTTATTATTATTTTTTATAAATTTATATACTAAATTAGAATAAATTATATCATCACATATATAATTTTTAACATATCCATTTAATAAATATTTATATTTCATATTAATATTATTAGAAATATCATTATCTAAAATAATAAATAATATCTTATTTACATATAAAAAATGCTTAATATCATTATTTAAAATATTTACATTATTAAATATAATAATATTATAATTAAGCATTAAATTTTTATTAAATTTTTCATCATGATAATAATAAATTTTAAGATTTATATTTAATTCATTGAATAAATTATCTAATTCATTTACAATAATATCTTTATTAAAATCATTATATTTAATTAAAATACCATTAAAATCAAATATGGTTTTTATCTTAAATATTGGATAATGATTATAAATAAAAATATTACAATTAAAGAATTTATTAATTATTGATTTTAATTTATTACTATCATATAAAGGAATCATATTATTCTTATTTTTTATATACAATTTTATATCATTTGTTATATTATTCGTAATTTTATTATTACGATATAATTCATCTAAATAAAATTTATTTAGAATAAATTTAGTTTTATCATTTTTTACAACTGGTATTACAAGATCTGTTTTATAGCAACAAGCAGACTTAATAGAGGAAGAATTTATAAAAGACATAATTAAAAATACAGATTAATTTACAAAATAAAATATATAATAATATAAAAGTATAATAAATTATTTTTATATATAAAATATAGTTTATAAATAAAAATGAAAATATTAAAACACACATTATTAGATAATAATTCAATGAAAATATTTAGTAATTTAAAATATAATAATGAAAAAATAATAAAAACAATTCGTGCTTCTATTGTAACAAATGTAATATGTATTATATTAATTTTATTATTTATTTTAATTGTAACAAAAAGATATTTAGATACTCAAAATAAAAAAAATATAATTAAATCTAATCTTTTATATCAGCAACAACAAGAAGAATATAATAAAAAAATAATTGAAAATACTATAAATACTAATCAAAATAATGATAATCAACTTAATAATAATCATACAAAAGTAATTAATCTAAACAAAAAAAATAATATTAATACTTTAGATAAAGGATTTAATGAAGATATAACTAGAGAAATGGAGAATTTAACTAATTTAGTAGAACTAGAAGGGGGAACACTAGAATTTTATGATGATTTATTACACTAATAAATATATTTTTATAAAATTTATAAATAAATTATAATAAATAATATGTTAATAATAAATAAAAAAATATATAGTTTATAAGGTTAAAAATAAAAATAAAGATTGTAAAAAGTATATAAAGATAATAAAATAATTTATAATATTTTAAAAAAATCAATGAATCAATCAACAAATAATAATTCAAAACCGACTAGGGAAGAATTACAAGCTAAATTAAGAGAAAAGATTGGTATGAAAACATTACAAAGAAGAAGCACTAAATCTAAATTAAATACACTTAATGACACACAAAAAAATTCAGATAATTCAGTAAATATTGAAGAATTACAAGCATTTGCACAAGAATATTATAAGAGAACAGGTAAAGATCCAAGAAATATGTCTCAAGAAGATTTAGTTAGAGAATTTACAAAAATGAAATTAGCACAACAAGAAGAGAATCAAGAATAAAAGCAATTATATGGAAAGTAATAAAAAAATATTATATAAATATTTATATAATATTATAAAAATATGTAATTTATTATTAAGTATAATTAATTTGATTTATTAGATAATAATTGTAATAATAATTTATTATGTTCAGCAATAGTATCAGTTAATTTATTAATACATGAACATATATTATTTCCTTCATTATCTTCAAGAAGAGTTGATAAAACTTGATATAAAGGATTTTCAGTTAGATCAATTTCTTCAATATCTGAATATTCAGAACCAGATCCTGAATCAGATCCTAAATCAGATCCTAAACTAGAATCAGAATTAGATTCAGATTCTTCCAAATTAGAATCAGATTCTTCAGTATTATCTAAATTAGTTTGTTGAGTATTATCCTGTTTTTTTTCAGGATTAACTTGTTCAAGAGTATTTTCAGAAGACATTCTAACTGTTATTATATATTAATTTAATATATAATATTTTATAAATATAAACAAATTTGAATAATTTTTAAACGAATTATACTAAAATAATAAATATAATTATTAAAATATATAATATAACTTTTATATGAGAAAAATTATTATTTAAATTGTAATGAAAATTATCTTTTTTATTTTCTATTGAATTATTTAATTTGTTTATTGTATAATGAATCATATATTATATTATATAAAATAGTTTATATAATATAAAAATTAATTTTTTTTAATTTTATATAAGATATTATTAGGAGTTAAATAAAATTTTTTAAATTTAATTATATCTTTATTAAAGATAATATCTATAAAATTATTATGATAATTATTATAATCATATATTCTAAAATTAAAAGAATTATTAGAAAATAAATATCCAATAATAATTAATAAATGAATATTAAAATCTAAATTAAAATCTAAATTAGATAAATTATTTTTTAAATTTTCAGAATAAATAATAGGAATATTATAAATCCTATAAAGATCGTAAATAGTATTCGTATTTAATTTATATATTATTAATTTAAAAAAATCTTTTTCTGATAATTTATTTTTTATAATATCATTTATTTTATGTATTCTTACTCTTTTTGAATCATATTCAATATGATCACAGATTTCTGATGGTAAATCAAATAAATTATTATCAAAATATTGAAAATTTATAAAGAACAAATTATTAAAATAATTAATAGTATATATATTATCATATTTTCCACCATAAAATGGATATAAATAATCAATAAAATATAATTCTATATTTTCATTTAAATCAATAATTTTATTTTGATTATTATTTAGTTTAACAGATATCTGATTCATATTGATAATATAACCAATTAAAAAATAATAAATTTTATAATCTGTATAATTTATATCATCAAAGTTATCTTTTATGGGGTTTGTAAGAAGTTCATTAGATAAATATTTAATAATAATAGGTTGTTTATTAAAAGAATTAAGATTTAAATCTTTAGGGATTAAATTAAGGTTAAATATAAACATATAATATATAAATATTAAATTATTTATAAATATCTAAAAAGAGAAATATAATATGATAAAATAGCTATTACAATAATAAGATAAGCTAATAAAACAATCGATAAATTATTATTAAGATTAAGTAATTTAGGTTTTAATACAAATAATAATATAATTAAAATAATGTAAATAATTAAACTAAAATCTACGATAGGTGAAAATACCATAAATATTAAAATATATAAAATATATAATATATAAATATTTTATAAATTAAATCAATATTTATTACTTTAATTTTTTTTCAATATATATAAATAAAAAAAAAATAAAGTTTATGATAAAATAATAATAATTAATAAAAATAATAATTAATTGTAATATATTATATAGATTAAATGAAGATCTTAATATTAATAATATTAATAATAATTTTACTAATTTACTATAAATTATTTAAGATAGATAAAGAATTCCAAAAAATCAAAGAAAATTATATGGATATGTCATTAAAGCATCAAAATATAGAAATAAAAGGTGGTATAAATATAAGTAAAGAAAGAAATACATTATTTAGAAATAAAACAAGAAATTTAAATGCAATAAAACAGAAATATAATTTAAATAAAATGATAATAGGTTATCATAGAAATTTTTTAGAATTTGATTATGATAATTTATTAGATACTATAATGAAAGAATTATTATCTTATACAGAATTAACCTATATATCTAAAAGAAATTATAGTAATGTATTCAATATGTTTATAGAATTAGGTATAAATAAAAATCCATTAAATTTTATAATAACAGATACTATAACATCATCAAATATTTATACTGATATTCATAATAATAATATAGAAATAAAACCAAATATAGGATTTAATATACAAAATATTAATTTTATATGTCAGATAGATTATGTTTTATTATTTACAATAATAAATACTTCAAATTTATTAATAAAAGAAGAACAAGATATTAATATATTTGGATTAATAGATAATTATATGAGTAGAAATATAGGGAATAATTTAAGAGATTACTATGATATAAAATATAATAAAAAAATAGATATACAATTTTATAAAAATTATAATGAATTATATAGGGAATTAGATAAAAAAAGATTAGATTGTATAGTAATTATAGATAGATTAAAGAATGATTATTTAACAAATTTATTTTTTAAATATAAAAATTTTATGATATTTGAAATAGATATGAATATAAGAATAGGTTCAGATAAAAATCAAAATTTAATATCTTATTATAATCCAGTTTATTTAGATTTAAATATTATAAAAGGATATTTACCAAGAAAATTTTTAGATAAAGTATATACAACATTAAGACCAGATATAAGAATATTTGCAATAAGTATATTATTATTTTGTAGTTCAACAATAAGTCCAGAGACTACATATGAAATAACTAAATATTATACATATAAATTTCAGAAGAAGAATTTAAAACTAAATACACAAATAACACCATTTACAGAAAATAGACAATATCAATATAAAGTAGATAGTGATAATTTATATGATACATTAACTTTTAATCAACAATATTTTAATAGATATTTTACAAATCATGTTGGAACTAATAAGTTTTTAAATGATGTTGGAATTATTAATTATAATCCATCTCCAAATTGTATTCATGTTTGGGGTAAATGCACAGATGAAAAATTAGAAATTCTTAATAAAAATTTAATATAAATAAAATAATATTTTAAATAATATAAATATTTATGTGCAAAGGTGTAAGGATATAAAAATATATTTATTATGAGATTTATAATAAATTATGCGATTTGTTTAAGTTGATAATTTTTTTGATAGAAATCATTAAATCTATCATCTAAATCATCATCGAATGCATAATCTGGAGATTTATAAGTTTCATTTTTAGATTGTTTATCACAACAATTACGTAATGTAGAAATAGGTAACCATTTTTTACCATTATCAATATCACAATTATAACATAAAGGTTTAGTAGTAGTATCATATAATGTATATCCAATCCTTCTAACATTTATAGGCATTTCACAATATCCATTTTTACAACCACCGAATTTATTTTTATAATTAATGTTTGACTTAAAAAATATACAATCCTCATCTACTTTACAAGGTTGATCCCATACACCTACTTGTTTTTTTCTACCGAAAGGATCATATCCAGCAACACATAATTCTCTATTAATATCTTTTGTAACTGTATTAGTAACAGGATCAAAACATCTAAATTTATCAGATTTTCTACTAGTATCTAAAGATGATTTTTGAAAAGAAATATCTTTATCAATAAAAGAAATATTATCAATTTCTTTATTATAACCAGAATATCCTAATAATTGATCAGTAAAGAATTGACCAACAAAATTATATTGAGTAATTTCAGCTTTTTTAGTATCTTTATTAATTCTCATTTTTAAGAAAATAGTATAACCATAAAATCCGAATTCTTGTAATAAAACAAATAATATACCATATTGTGTTTGTTTAATTTCATTATTTACAAAAACAGATGAAACAGCATATTTATAAATAATAAATTCATTTTTAATAATTTCATTAACAAGTAAAACACATTTATTAATAAAATCTAATTCAGTTCCTTCTAATTTATAAGAGATATTAATATTATCATTTAGATTAATTAATCTATTTTGCCATGTATTTTGATTTTGTATATTATAATCCATTTTTAACCAATCACCAACATTTTCTTGAGCAGCAGCACCAGAAATTATATATGGTTCAAATAATAATTTAATATGATTAAAATATATAAGATTTTTAACATTTGTAACGGTATTTTTTTGTATATAATCTAATGTTGGTATATTATAAATTAAAGTATTATTACTACAAGTAGGTGTATGCATGTAAATTTCTGAATCAAACATATTTTCTTTTACTATTTTATTATTATGATTAAAATAATAAAAATTAGTTAATAAAATAATAATTATAATAAATATCAAAATAAAATAATATAAATTATTCATGATTATATATATCTATATATAATTATTTAACAAAATATAATTATCCAATAAAATCAATAATATCACTATCATATCCTAGTTTATTAATTGCTATTATAATCATCAAATTTATTACAATACCACAATCACCCATAAATATTTTTTTTGATTTAATCTCTGCTCCAATTATTTCTATAATTTTATTAATATTAATTAATGAAATATTAGCATCATTTTCATTTAATCCTATTGGAAATCCTTCATCATTATATCCAATATTATATATACATTTACCATCTCCTTCTTTTAATCTGAATTTCATTTGAGATGCATATTTTTGACATTTTAAATTATGCATATCTACTAAATTAATTTTATATTCAATATAGCCATAATAATTTTCTTTATTCAATTTTCTTGCTTTTTTCATTTTAACTATTTTTTTATTTTTAGATATAATTTTATATTTATATATATTTTTATATTTATATATAATTTTTATATTCTTATACCTTTACACATTTATTAATCTTCTTCAGTATAGTTAGGAGTATCATAATTATCAATATTATCAGGAACACCATCACCTTCATTTTCAGTTCCTTGAGGCATTTCACCAAAATCATCACCAACTTCTAAAACTTCATTACCTTCTTTAGGTTGTTTCATATAAAATTCATCATATGTATCTTTATCTTTTAATAATTCATCTTGGAAATCTTCTTTATATAATTCTAATTCATCTTCAGTTGGTAATTTACCATATCTTTTAAAATATTCATCTTTATAATTATCTTTAATTTCTTTTTCAAATTCATCAGACATATCATCATAGATAGAAACTTTATGATCAATTTCACCAACAGTTTGTTGAATTTCTTCTGGTTTAGTAATTTTAGCTTTAATAGTTGTAATAATTTTATTATATTCATTATCATTCATATGTAAATCATTATAATCTTCAATAAATTTATCAAAAATAATAAGAATAAATCTATTAACATTGATTGACCCAATAGTAGAAAATTTATTTAATTCAGTAAATAAAATAGAATTTAATAGATAAATGGTTAAATCAAACTCATCTAAATTAATATTTTCAATATCAGTAAAAGTATTTTCAAATTCAATATTTTGAAATTCTTTAGAATAATTTAAAAATTCTTCAATAAAAGCATTATTATTATAGATTTGTTCTTGTAAAATTTTTGAATTTTCTGAATCAGTAAAAACAATTCTATTAATATCTTTTGCTTTATTTTTATGATTTTTTAAAATTGATATAAATCTTCTAAAATAATTATTTATCAAAGATTTAATATTATTAACACTTTTTAATTTAAGAACTAAAATTATTTTTAATATATTATCTTTGGTTGAATTAATTTTTTCAATATTAATAAGTCTTCCTAATTTTTTATGTAATAATTTAAAATAATTATTTATGATATTATTAACAAAATCAATATCTAATTTTTTAGTAATTTTAGAATAATCAATAGGATTAAATTTAATATCATTAAATAAAATAATATTATTATCAGGTAAATCTTTGATTAATTGAATATATAAATTTGTATAAGTATTTCTGAATCCACCGATAAATAATCTAGAAATATTACCTTTAAATATAGATTGATTCATAATATTTTCTAATTCATTAGATTCTTGAATATAGTTATTAAAAGTATCAACTTTATCACTAATAAATTGATAATAATTCGTAAAAGAATCTAAAGTTTGATCACAACATACATTAGCAGTAAATCCTAAAGGATCAAGAAGAACAGATTTAGAAATAATATTATTTATATCTTTAATAATAGAACGAGCTAAAAAGAAATATCTACTATAAATATCATTTTTACTAGGTTCTTTAGAAAAATTTAGTAAAGAATTAATATCTTTATTTTTAAATACATCTAATTTAGAAGAGGATCGTTTTTGAATGTCAGATTTATATTTGATTTGGAATATTTCATTGATATGTCTCAATCTTCTAAATTTATCATAATTACGTCGAATACTAAAATTAGCATTTTTTAAATTTTTATCTAATTCATTAATTAAACAACTGAAATAATTTATACCTTTATCATCTTTTGTAGAATAACCATCATAAATACAACTACTATTACCTTTTTCTTTTGGATATTCAACAATAGCAGTTTCATAACTAATTAATAATCTAGCAGCAACTATACTATATTTATTTTCATTTATATACCTATCATAAGTATCTTTAAAATATTTTTTATCATCTAATTTTTTTATAGCATTATCAGATTGACCTTTAGATTTAAGAATTTTAATTTGTTGTCTTTTATAATCATTAAAATTGTATAAATTATTATAAAAAGGATAGCAATCAATAATAACTTGATAATAATCTTCTCTTTTTAAAAATATACCAATTTTCATAGTTAATGTATCAATTGAATTAATAATAGTGATAGTAATATCATCAATTTTAATATTTAAACCAATAAAATCACTGATAACAGATTTATCATTAATTTTTAATGTTTTAATAATTTCTCCATTTCTTTTTTTGGTTTCTTTATATATTTGACCTTTAATGATATCACTATCTAATAAATCATTTTCTCTAATAGCATGTCCTTGTGTATCAAAACCAACAACATCATCTCCTTTTAAAATACCAATTGGTGTAGAACAAATTTTACAATAAATATTAGATGTATCATTATCACCATCATCACCAAATTCTGTAAGCATATTTTCATTTAAATTAAATTTTTCTTCATTATTATCCGTATTATTTATAGCAATAAGATAATGATAATGACCACAAATTAAATAAGATCCATATTTTTTAGAATATATTTTTTTATTAATTGTGATTCCATCAAAAATAATAAGTTTATTAATTAAATATAATTTTATTTCATCATTTTTAATAGTATTAATCATATCTAAAATTCTCTTTACAGTAAGAGCAACATCTTCTAATTTAGATTCCTGATCTATAGACTTAACTTTATCATCATTTTTATTTAAATTATCTTTCCTTATTTCAATAATTTTTTTATATCCTTCTAATAATTTATTTAATTTTTCATTCAAATTATCTGGTAAAATAGATAAATTTTTAAAATCATTAATTTCAATTAAAAGATCCAAATCATTTTGAGAAAAGCATTTATTATTTATAAAAGAATTGTTATTAGAGCAGAATTGAATCAATCTTTTATAAGAAGGATCTAATTTTTTATTAAATTTCCATAATTTATTTTTACTATCATAAATATATTCTTCAGAATGAAGGGGTTGAATATATAAAGCTTTATCTCCATTTTCCCATTCATCGGTATTTTCAGAATAAGATGTTTTTTTATCAATATACGAGATATTATATAAAATATTATTTACTAAAATTTTATCAGATGGTAAAGGAGGTGCAACATTATTAGGAGCTTTATGAATAGAATCAAAAATATCAATAATTCTAATTTTATAATTATTTAATAAATTAGATCCTTCAGGTTCTTTAATTTTAGCAAGTATATTATTAATATCTTTAATATCTTTATCTTTATTTTTATAAGTTTTATCAAAATCTTTAGTATTTTTAAGAATAATATTATAAAATATTTCTCCTTTATCAATATGAGATTCAACCCATAAGATACGATTTGCTAAAGAATCATTTGGAGACATATAAAGTGGATATTCACCATAATATTTTTTAATTTGAGAGTTATTAAGATTATCATAAGAATAGATACTATTATTTAAAGGATCATTAGAAATTTTTAGATTAAGTTTATTATAAATAGTTTTAATATCATTATTTGATAATATTTTAGAATTATTTAAGATATTGGTTCCAATAATATTTTTAATATACTCGTATTGATTTTGAGTTAAATCATTAAATTTAATATTATATTTTTTAAAAATTTTAGTAAGTTGATGTAGATATTGAATTTTAGAAATATAATTATTAATAAAAGGATCTTTAAGTATATCATCAACAGATGGAATAATATTTTTAAGAATATCTTTAAGATTATTTTCAGATACTTTAAATGAATTAAATAGGATTAATTTAGGATGAGATAGATCATTTTTATTAAATGAAGGAGAAATATCTAATTTTTTATTAATATTATAAGTTTTAAGATTAAGTTTTAAATTAGTATAAATATCAGCATAAGTTCCATTCGATCCATTAGAAGTATCAATATTAATATAAAATTCATTATCAGATATAACAGTAATATTAAAAATACCGTTTATTTCTGGAATAGAATTACTATTATTAATATAAATTTGATCATCTGTATTAAGTTTATGATTATTCATAATAATTTTTGTATTTTTACCAATAATAATTTGTTGAGCATTTCCTAAAAATCCAATACTACCAATTCTGAAACAAGAATCAAAGATATCAAATATATTATTTTGATTATTAGCAAGAATAACAAAACCAACAATATTAACTTTTTCACCTGGGACTAAAAGGTTTTTTTGAATAAATTTAGTTTTATTTTTATCATCTTTAATTTCAATTTGAGTAAATAGAGGTTCATTAACAAATCTTTGTTCCCAATGAATAGTATTAATATCTATATATCTAAGAGCATTAAAATGTTGATTAGATATGATATCATAACCATTTTTATTATCAGGTAAAATATAAGTTTTTAGAAGATCATTTTTTTTAGAAAGATATTCACTTAAATTATATTTACCATTTTCAAAATCAGTTTCTAATTCAGTTAATTTAATAAGATGAATACGTTGATCAGTAACTTTTAATCCATTAGGATTACGTTGATCTTTTAAAGATGTAAAAATTTCATTATCATTATTATTTGATTCATCAGAGTTTTCAATATATTCTTGTTCATCTTCACTTAATTTAGTAAAATAAACTTGTTTATCGTCAATCACAGGAATAATCCATTCAATATTATTAAAATGATTATCAAGGATAGATTTAATATTAAAATCAAATTTGGATTTAAGAATAGAGTCACCTAATTTTTTAACTTCAATAATTCTCATAACTTCATTTTTAACTTCATCTTGAACATATTTGAAGCTTTGATCATCAATGTTTCTTTTACTTAAAAGATTATTTTCAAGATCTCTAATATAAATTTCATCTTCATCAAAAAGAAGATCGTATTGAGGTGTTAATTCAGTATTTTCAATATAAATAGGTTCAGTATTATTAGCAAAAATATTAATACTTTCATTATTAGAATTATTATTATTATTTTCATTTATATCATTGTTTATAATTTCTGATGGTAAAATTTGTTTTTCTTTTAATTCTTTAGATAAATCAATATTTGATACATTCAAAGTATTCATTGGTTGCAATTGTATATTAGTTTCAATATTATGTTTAGTTATAATATTTTGAATACTACTCATTATAAAAATAATAATATATATAATAATACTATTTTATTTTTATATTTAGAATTACTTAAAGGTAAATTGATATAGTATATATACATATTATGAATAATGATTATGCAAATCAATCAATAATACAAGAAGATGATTTTCCAATGAGTAATAAATTATTATGTATAAAATTAAAAGAATTATATGGAATAATAAAGAATGATACAAGATATAAAGATATAGAAGAATTTTTTAAAAAATATAAATATTCAAAACAATCAATAAAGATATATAAATTAGATGATAATTTATATTATTTGAATACAGATAAACATAAAAGTTTAATAATAAATGAAGAATTTAATATAATATCAAATTGTTTTTATGATATAAAACAATATTCTAAAAAAGAAAGACAAAAATTTATAGAAAAATTAGAAAATATAAATGAGAAGATATTTCAAAAATATAGAGAAGGAGTATTATTAAGATTTTTTTATTATAATAATAAATGGTTTATAGGGAATAAGAATAGCACATGGATTTTTAACTCTAGTTGTGAATTTATACAACAAGAAAATTTATTCTTAAATAAAATAAATAAAATAATTAATTCATATATAAATTATGATAATTTTATAAATTTTTTAAAAGGATTTAAAGATAAAAAATATACAATATATTTATTATTTGTTGATCCATTAATAAATTATTATATAGATATAAGAGATGAAAATAATAATATAAATAATAATAAAAATGGTATATATTTTTCTCATATGATAGATGAAGATAATAAATTAATATTAAGGAATGAAATAATAAATGAATTATGTAAAAAATATAATATACAAATAAATAATGAATATAAATTTTACAATAAAGATCAGTTGGAAATGATATTAAAAAAGGAAACCTTAGATGAAAATTATGGATATGTAATAATTGATAATAAAACAGAGAAAATAAATATAATATATACGGATGATTATATATATGGTTTAGTATATCATTATAAAAATATAGTAAAAAATTATTTTAAATATAGGGATGAATGTGTAGAATATATATATACATTTATCTTACATAATGGAGAAGAGTTTGATAAAGATTTTATATTTTTAGAGAGAGTATATAGAAAATTTTGTAGATACTTACATAATTTATATATGGATTATTATAAAAAAAAGACAAAAAATATAAATGAAATAGATAAAGAGGATATAAAATTAATAAAAGAAATACGAGAAATAGGAAAAAAGAAGGAATTATCAAGAATAGAATATAAAGATGTATTAGATATATTAAAGAATTCAAAGATATTAATAACTAAAATAGAAATAATTTATAATGAATATAAGAAAAAAAAAAATATATTAGAAGAATTTTATATATTAAATAAAAAATATATATATAAAAATTTTATAGAATAAGTAAAAAAAAAATAATAAAATATAGATATAATAAATATAATAAGTGAAGCAATTTAAAATAATAGTAAAAAAA
>Ga0194117_10000700_pt1 | contig 42814 bp, 40 predicted proteins | sample TA2MahsurfametaG_FD_160579 | JGI IMG/M metagenome (GOLD analysis project Ga0194117, IMG submission 160579) | Freshwater microbial communities from Lake Tanganyika, Tanzania - TA2015009 Mahale N1 surface | ecosystem: Environmental > Aquatic > Freshwater > Lake | place: Tanzania: Lake Tanganyika... | reverse complement strand
TTTTTATAAGAGAATTCAGTTTAAAAATATTTAAAAATATATTTTAAATATTATTTCTAATTTATTTAAATTATTATATAAAAATTTAATGAAAAAAAGTATTTAAAGATAATTTACTAATAATATATATACCTAACATTTTTTTTTATATTTAGATTAATATAAAAAAACTTAATATTTTTATAAGAGAATTCATTGTAAAAATATATTATAAATATTATTTATAATTTATTAATAATTTATTTAAATTATTATATAAAAATTTAATTTAATGAAAAAAAGTATTTAAAGACAATTTGCTAATAATATATTTTTATATTTAGATTAATATAAAAAACTTAATATTTTTATAAGAGATTTCAGTATAAAATTATTTAAATATATAAAAATTATCTAGTCATTTCAGGATGGGGGAATTTATCTAAAAGATTAGTATTTCCTTGAGAACCAATATGATAAACATTATCAGAAACAGTTTTATTTTCAGGAATTGTATTAGGAATGTTTGTTAAATTATTATTATTAGAAAATCCAGGTTGAGTTTGTTTAGCTTTATCAATAATATTTTGAGAAATAATACAAGAAGGACTTTCTTCATTAATTAAATATTTGAATATTAATATAAAACCAAGAGTTAAAAATATAGATATTTTAAGATCTCTAGTAGCAACAAAAGCAATAAAAAAAACAATAGCTTTTCTAAAATAAGGATTATCAAATAAAACTTCTATACTTTTAGGTAATTCTTTTGCTAAAAATCTTCCACTTAAATTTAACATTAATATAGATAATCCAGCAAATACTTTACTATTATTTAATAATGCAATAATTTTATCAACAAATGATAAATCATTATTTTGTAAATTAATAGGTAAATTCATTAATGGAGGAAGTTGTCCTTGCATATTTTAATTTAATATAATATATATTCATAATATTATATTTTGTTTTTTATTTAATTAAATGAATTTATAAATTTTTAATATTATCATTAATTTGTTTATCTAAATCTTCAAACATTTTTCTAATATCATTAATATCATAATTTTCTAAATCTTCTTTAGAAATAGTTTTATTATCATCTATATTAATCTTATGATCATCATTATTTATTTCATTATTATCATATGTATTATCAATATATGAATTAACAGCATTATAAGAATCTAAATTATCTAAATTTTCTTTATTTTCTTCATCATCATCTTTTATATTCTCAATATTATTCTTAAGAGTTAATTTTTCAAATAAATCTTCTCCATTAGAATATCTTCGAATTAAATTATAAATATTAGAATTAAATAATATTAAAACAATGATTGCAATAAATAATATCTTTATATCTAATTTATTAAAAACAAAATAAAAAAATATTAATAATAAAATCAAAGGGACAGATTGATTATTTATTAATTTATTAAATCTATTATCATTTGATAAAAAAAATATAATAATAATACATACAATTATTACTAAAATTTGCTCCATTTATTAATCTATTTTATATATAGTATAACTATAATTTTTTAACTATTATAAACATCTTTTATATATATATTAAATTATAAAAAAATATATATATTAGATAATTTATAATAATTAGTAAAAATTATTTATATTAAATATATATAATTAATAAATTATTTATGAAAATTTCTTATTGTAGTTTAAATGAAGCATTCAATAATAATAATGATGTAGATGATGCAATGAATGATATGAAAAAAAAACTCAATAAATCATTATCTAATATAAATACAGATCGAGAGAATTTTTATAATGATAGTAATGATAATGATTATCAAAAAATGATAGATAAATATGTGAATAATTTTGATAATGTTATGAATTTAAAGAAAAAGAGAGATAAATTAGAAGAAATGATTAAATTAAAAGAAAATATGATAACAGATAAAAGCTTAGAAAATAAAAATGAACCAAGAGAAATACCAAAACACGATATCGCTGATTATAAAACATATAAAAATATAAGAGAGAATTTTGGTCCATTATTGAATGATAATCCAGACAACAATAATGATATAATTCTTCTTATTATATTAGGTATATTCATTATCTTTATTCTAGATTCTATATTAAAAATTAGATGTGGAAGGACAATATAAAACTAGATAACGGTAACAAATTCAAAAAAAAAATGAATATATATTTTAAAATTTTTATAAATGAATATTACAATATAGATGTCTATATATCAAAAAAAAATAGAATATATAGCTAGTTACCAAAAAACAATAGATAATATAAAAAATAATATTTCTACACCGATTATTACACATAATTATCCAGATTATCCGGATATAAAACCAAACTTAAATGAATATATTTTTATAGATAAACCATATCATTTAGAAATAATAAAAAAAAAAGAATTTGATAGAATTGATAAAAATCGTAAAATATTAAAAAATCTAAATAAAGTATTTTATATAAATAAACTTTTACAAAAAAAATTAAATGATAAATTAAAACAAAAAGAAATAATATGAAAATATTAAATGTAAAATTGAAAAAAAGAAAAGAAAAAAAAAGAAATCATATAAATAATATGAAAATATTAAGTCTAAAATTGAAAGAAAGAATAGAAAAAAAAAGAAACAAATATTTCAATAAAAAACCTAATATATTAAAACCTATTGAAAAAAAATATAAAAAATAAATTTAATATTTTTATAATAACTTATATATATTATTCTAATTATAAATTTTGTATCAAAAGGTTAAATGTTATTTACCAAAATAAATACTTTTAGTAGGAACATAGTCAGTAACCATTTTAAATTTATCAGGAGTTTCATTTTTATTATGTATAGATATAGAGAAATTATCTCTTCTTTGGTTATTATTAAAATTATTTGAAGAGGAGAAGTTATTAAAAGAAGTGATAGGTTTATTTTCTAATAAATGATTATGTCTAAAATCATTGATAGAAGCAATAGGTTTTTCAATAGTTTTTCTAAAACCAGAATACATAGAATCTTCAACAAAATCCCATTTAATAACAATATGATTAGGTTTAATATATTCAGCATTGAATCCATTTTCATTAAGATGTTGAATAACATATTTAGCACAATTATCTTTTTTAAATAAAGGATGTCCTAAAATATATTCAGGAATTTGAAAAACACAAAAGGTGCTATCATTATCAGAACAATTTTTAATTAATAAATAACATTTTTGTAAAATAACTTTATAAGTATGGTATTTTAAGCGATCTCTTTCTATTTTATTTTGTTGTATTTGATTTAAATTAATAGAATAAAAATCATCCATTATATTACTATATTAATATAAATAAACAATATTTTTTATTTATACATTTATCTTAGCATATAAAAGTAAGTATATAAAATATTAATATTATAAAATATTAATATAATGTTTGATACATTGATATTAAGTGGTGCTGGTATGGAAATAGGTTTTACAATAGGATGTTTAAAAGTATTGGAAGAAAATAATTTATTAAAAAATTTTAAAAATTATTATGGAGTATCAGCAGGTTCAATAATATCATTATTATTATTAATAGAATATGATATAAAAATAATAGAGAAATTATTTAAAGATATAAATTTCAATAATTTGATAGATCCAAATTTAAATAGGTTATTTGTAAATTATGGATTTGATAATTTTAATAATTTAGATAAATTAATTAAAATAATATGTAAAAAAAAGAATATAAATGAGAATACAACATTTATTCATTTATTTAATAAAACAAATAGATTTTTAAATATTTCAGGAACAAATAAAGGAACAGGTAATATAGAATATTTTAATTATTTAAGAACACCAAATATGAATATATTTGTAGCAATAAGAATATCATGTGCAATTCCATTTATATTTACACCAGTAGAATGGAATAATACAATATGGTTAGATGGTATTATTAAAGAGAATTTTCCATATAATTTAAGTAAAAGTAAATATAAATTAGGTATTTTAATAACATCATTTAAAGAAAAAAATCTAGAAGAACTTAAAAAAGAGGATTTAAAGGATTATATATTATCAACATTAAGTTTAATATCATCAAGTGATTGTGATAAATATGAAAAATATAAAAATGAGAATGTAGTTTGTAATTATAATAATTATGAAAATATAGTAAATTTTAATAAAAATACAGATAATAAGAATGAAAATATACAATTTGGAATTTATAAAATGAATGAATTTTTAAAAACATATTATAAAAAACAACAAATTAAATATTATATAAAAAAATATATTATAAAAAAGAATAAAATTACACCGACCGGAAAGCTTTATTAACTAAATAACTAAAATATAACATAATATAATTAGGAGTATAAATAGAATATGGGTTATCAATACCATAAAAATTAATAAAATTATAAGGATTAAAATTTTCTAAAATATTTTTTAAATGATTATAATTTTTATATAAAATAATTTTATCTCCTAAAATATTAATATGTTCTCTTTCTACTGAATATGCAAAACTAATAATAGGTTTATTACATATAGCAAATTCAGCAATACTAAAACCAAAAGTTTCACCTCTTAATCTAGCATGAAGGAATGCATCACAAGTATTGATAAAAGCTCTTTTGAATTTTAAATTAGTATTTTTATTAATAAAGATACAATATTTAGAATCAGTAAATTTATCAGTATTCATAAAAAGAAAATAAGTATTAGTTTTATTCCAATTATTGATTAAATCTTTAACAAATTTAATATCAAAAGTATCATTAGCACCATATCTACCAAATACAATAGCATTATCAGGAATTTTAAATATTTTTCTAAGATTAGTATTAATAGATTCAACATTGACAATATAAGGTAAAACAGGGAAATTAGTTTTATAAATAGTATTAATAGTTTTACCAATAACAGTAAAAATAGTTCCATGAGGTTGTGAAGGATTAAAAACACAATGTATAATACTTTTACATAAAGTAGGTTCAATATTTTCAATCAATCCAGATTTTTCAAAAAAAATTAAATCAATTTTATAATCAACAACAATTTTATCAATTTCATTAACAGATTTTTCTTTAAGAAAAATAATAGAACTAAATCTTTTAGAGAATTTAATAAAAATATCATGATCAATAATTTTATTTGTAATAATAATAGATTTATTATTTAATAATTTTTCATTAAAATGTGCATAATCATATAAACCAATTTCAGTTCCTCTTTCTCCTAATTGATTAGAATAAAAACCAATTGTTATCATGAATATAATTATATAGTAATGATATATCTTTATTATAAAATAAAAAAATTTAATATTATAATAAATCAATAGCTAATTCAGTTAAAATATCTTCTCCTAAATGATTTCTAATTTTTTTTAATTTTTCTCTTTTAGTAAAATTATAATTATTTCTATGAGTAAATAGGGCAAGAGATAATATAATTAAAATAAGAAAATAAAATAAAATTCTATAAGATATAAACATTTATAATAATTGATAATATTTTATAATAAAAATAAATTTATTATAAAAAAATTTTAATTAGTAATTAAATCAATAATAGATATTACATATGATCTTCCATATATTTTTTTAAGTCATTATAATCACGGTCACCATTATAATCTTCATAATTTTCAACATCATTTAATCCAGCTTTATAAAGACGAATAGTAGGGAAACCTTGAACATTATGTTTTTCAGCTAATAATTTACCATCAGGAGTAGTAGAATCAATTAATACAATTTTATATTTAGTTCCCATATCTTGTTTAAGTCTATCCATATGAGGCATTAAAGATTTGCAATGAGGGCACCAAGGAGCATGGAAAACAACAAGGGCAGGAGAATTATCATTTTTACTATCAAAAGTTTCTAAATTAACAGATCCTTGTAAATTACCAATTTGACCACTAACAGTAGCCCTTAAAAGAGGAGTAGTTCTAGGGACAAAAATAGCAACAATAATAATAACAACGCATACAACCATTAAAAGTTGATATTCACGAGACATCTTTAAGAAATTAAGATTCATTTTATATTTATATTATTTAATAATATTTTTTTATTATAAATAAATCATAATAATATTTTGCATATAAAAAAATTTATCAATACGTTTAAATATTGTTAAAAAGTCTTTAAATACGTTTTTTTATATTATTTTTATATGTAATATATAAAAAAATTTATCAATATGTTTAAATATTACTAAATAGTCTTTAAATACGTTTTTTTATATTATTTTGTATATAAAAAATTTTATCAATACGTTTAAATATTACTAAATAGTCTTTAAATACGTTTTTTTATATAATTTTTATATGTAATATATAAAAAAATTTATCAATACGTTTAAATATTAACAAATAGTCTTTAAATACGTTTTTCTTTATATAAAAATAATTTTTATATGTAATATATAAAAAAATTTATCAATACGTTTAAATATTGTTAAAAAGTCTTTAAATACGTTTTTCTTTATATAAAAATAATTTTGTATATAAAAAAATTTAAATCTTCAAGGGTGTAAATATAATATTAATTATTTTATATAATGAATAATTATAAATATACAAAAGAATGGTTTTTATATAGTGAAATAAAAACTAAATTACATCTTTTTATAGATAAACAAAAAGAAAATAAAATATTAGAAATTGGTTGTTTTGAAGGTTTATCAAGTGTATTTTTTGCTGATAATTTTCTTGATAATATTAATTCATCTTTAACTTGTATAGACCCTTTTTTAACTATTTTTTAACTATCTGTAATAATGACCATTCAATATTTTTACAGAATAATGAAGAATTGAATTTTGATCATAATATTAAATTATGTAAAAATACTGATAAAATAATAATACATAAAATTACATCTGATTCTTTTTTCTTAAATAATAATCTAACATATAACTTTATATATATTGATGGTTGTCATGAACCTGATTTTATAAAAAGAGATATGGAAAATTCTTTTAATATATTAGAAAAAAATGGTATAATGTGGATGGATGATTATGGAGGTGGTGATGGTATAAAAATAAAAAATACTATCAATGAATTCTTAGAAAAATATAATAATCAATTTGAATTAATTCATAAAGGTTATCAATTAGCTATAAAAAAATATTAATTTTATTTTACATATATATTAATTTTATTTAATATATTAAATAATTCATCAAAATATATTTATATCTTTTTTTCTACTATAAAAAAAAGTATTTAAAAATTTATATACTTATATATACATAAATATAATGGCAACGATTGGTATCGATTTAGGAACATGTTATTCATGTATTGGTATTTATAGACAAGGTAAAGTTGAAATTATACCTAATGAACAAGGTAATAGAATTACTCCATCTTGGGTTGCTTTTACTGATAATGAAAGACTTATTGGAGAACCCGCTAAAAATCAATCTAGTATGAACCCTAAAAATACTATCTATGATGCTAAAAGATTAATCGGTAAAAAATTTGATGATCCTTTTATCCAACAAGAAATCAAATTATTAACTTATGATGTATCTTCTAGTCCTAATAATAAACCTATCATTAATATTAATTTTATGAATGAATCTAAATCTCTTGAACCTGAACAAATATCCGCTATGATCCTTACTAAACTTAAAGAAATATCTGAAAATTATCTCGGTGAAAAAGTTACCAAAGCTGTTATTACTGTTCCCGCTTATTTTAATGATGAACAAAGACAAGCTACTAAAGATGCTGGTGCTATTGCTGGTCTTAATGTCCTTAGAATTATTAATGAACCTACCGCCGCTGCTATTGCTTATGGACTTGATAAAACTGAAATAACTAGTAACTCCGGTGGAAAAAATATCCTTATTTATGATCTAGGTGGAGGAACATTCGATGTATCTCTTTTAACTCTTGATGGTGGTATTTTTGAAGTCAAAGCTACCAATGGAAATACTCATTTAGGTGGAGAAGATTTTGATAATATTTTAACTGATTATTGTGTTCAAGAATTTAAAAAGAAAACTAAAATTGATCTTACTAAATCAGTTAAAGCATTAAGAAGACTCAAAACAGCATGTGAAAGAGCTAAAAGAACTCTATCATCTACTACTTCTACTAATATTGAAGTTGAAGCATTATTTGAAGGTCATGACTTTAATCTTAATATTACTAGAGCTAAATTTGAAAATCTTTGTAATAATATATTCCAATCTACTCTTGAACCTGTTGAAAATGTTCTTTCAGATGCTAAAATGTCTAAAAATCAAATTGATGAAGTCGTTCTTGTCGGAGGATCTACCAGAATACCAAAAATTCAAGAAATTCTTTCTAACTACTTTAACGGCAAATCTCTTAATAAAACTATCAATCCTGATGAAGCTGTTGCTTATGGTGCTGCTGTCCAAGCTGCATTATTATCAGGATCTAAAGATGAAAAATTAGATCAATTATTATTAATTGATGTAACTCCTTTGAGTTTAGGTATTGAAACTGCTGGAGGTATTATGACAACTCTTATACAACGTAATTCACCTATACCTTGCAATAAAAAACAAGTCTTCTCTACTTATACTGATAACCAAACTATTGTTACTATTCAAGTTTTTGAAGGTGAAAGATCTTTAACTAAAGATTGTAATAAACTCGGTGAATTTCAATTAACCAGTATTCCTCCAGCTCCTAGAGGTATTCCTCAAATTGAAGTATCATTTGATATTGATTCTAACGGAATTCTTAATGTTTCTGCTTCTGATAAAAGCACTAAAAAAATTAATAAAATTACTATTACTAATCAAAGCGGTAGATTAAATAAAAATGATATTGAAAGATTAATTAATGAAGCTCATAAATTCTCTGAAATTGATAAAAAAAATAAAGAAATTATTGAATCTCAAAATAATTTCGAAAATTATCTTTATACTGTTAAAAATACTTCAAATGATAATAATCTTAAACTATCCCAAAATGAAAGAGATATTATGAACAATAAAGTTAATGAATTAGAAGAATGGTTCAAAAATCTTGAAACTAATGATATTGATCCTTCTATTTATAATTCCAAAAAAAATGAATTAGAAAAAATTGTTCATCCTATCATGACCAAACTTTACCAAAATAATGAAAATGATGAAATGAATGACTTTCTTAATAATATTCCACCTGATAATAACGATATTGATTAATAAATATATATTTAATTTATATTTACATATAAATACATGTAAATATAATATAATAAACTTTTATTCTTTATCCCTAATTATTTTATTATTATCTTTATCTTGATTATTAAGATCTATATTTTGATTATTTTAATCTTCTTCATTTATATTTTGATTATTATTATCTATATTTTGATTATCTTCATTAATATTCTCATTATTATTATCTATATTTTGATTATCTTCATTTATATTATTATTCATATTTTGATTATCTTCATTTATATTTTGATTATCTTCATTTATATTATTATTATCTATATTTTGATTATCTTCATTTATATTATTATTCATATTCTCATTAATATTCTCATTATTTTTATCTATATTTTGATTATCTTCATTTATATTATTATTCATATTCTCATTAATATTCTCATTATTTTTATCTATATTTTGATTATCTTCATTTATATTATTATTATCTATATTTTGATTATCTTCATTTATATTATTATTCATATTTTGATTATCTTCATTATTATTCTTATTATTAATATTATTTTGATTATCTTTTATTTCCTTCTTATTATTAATATTATTTTGATTATCTTTTATTTCATTATTATTTTCATGATCTATATTATTATTAATTTCTGAAAGATTATTATCTATTTTATTAATATTATCATCTTTTTTAATATTATTTTGTAAATTTTCATTAATATTTTGACTAATAATAGGTATTAATTCAGGAAATTTTTTTTTATTATTATTTTTAATAATACTAGCAATATTTTTTAGTTTTTTTAAACTATTTGTTATAGTTTGATTATTTGATATATTTTCATCATTTTGAATATTTTTATCTTTATAAATAGAAATTTTAATATTTTCATTTTGATTTTCAATAATTTTATTAGAATTTTCTAATTTATTATTAAAAGTCTTCTCTTGATATAATAATTTAATATCTTCAGGTAATTTTTCATTAGGTGATATAGAATTAGATATAGGTGTAGGAGAAATAGGTAAATCAAAATTTGGATTTAATACATTTTCTAATTTAATCTCTTCATTAATTTGATCAAAAAATAATTGTAATTTTTTCTGATATTTCAATAAATAATCTATATTATTATTTGTGAAAAATAAACAATATTTAGTAAATAATAAAATTTTATTTAAAATTTCTTCATAATTACTTTGATATGTATATATAAATGTATTAATTTTTAATCCGATAGATTGTTTATTTTTTAAATTATTCATACTCTGTTTTTCATTATCTCCATAATCATTTAATATATTAATTAAATTAATTATATCATGAAATATATCTGTTATTGTTTCAAAATCATACTTTTGATAAATATTAATATCATTATATTTAGGATAAGTTTTTAAATTAGTTAAATTATCTAATATTTTTTTATCTTTTATATTGTTAAAAATATATATTTTAATTATATTAAATAATTTATAATAATTACAATAAAAACGATTAATAAGTAATACATAATTTTTTATCATATTATCCATTTCTATCCTTATATATAATTTCTGAAAGTTTAAAGAATCTAAACCAAAAATATATAAATAATCTACTTTATTAATATTAGATAATTCTTCGTATATTATATCTACTTTTAACATCTTTGAATCTAAACTTATTAATATATTCGTTATTAATTCCTTTATCTCTTTTATATAACTAAATTTATTTTTTAAATCTTTTATTTTATCATCTATTTTATCTAATGTTAATTCTTGATGGTGCTGTTTTGACATTTTACATATAAATATTATAAATTTTTTTTTCTTTTATTATTTTTCTCAAAATAATAAAAGTATATAATATAAATCATATTATTTAAATGACAGAACTAGAATTAAATAATAATTCAAATGATATTTTAAATATAGATAAATCTAATAATTCTAATGATGTAAATTGGCGTCCTGAACATGATAAAATTTTAATAGATTGGGCTGATAAAGCAATGTGTTATAAATGGTTACATAATAAATGCGAAACTAAATATTATCGTTTAAAAGCTTTTTTCTCAATACCTATTATTATTATTTCTACCCTTACTGGAACAGCTAATTTTGCAATTGATAGATTCCCTGATGATATTAGATCTTATGCAACTATTGCTATAGGTTCTTTTAATATTTTTGCCGGTATTCTTGGAACTATTGAAAGATTTTTAAGAATTTCAGAACTAAACGAAAGTCATCGTGTAAGTTCTATATCATGGGATAAATTTTATAGAAATATTAGAATTGAACTTGCTAAAGCTCCTGATGAAAGAACACCTGTTATTCAATTATTAAAAATATGTAAAGAAGAATACGATAGACTTATGGAAGTTAGTCCATCTATTAATCAAGATATTATTAATATGTTTAAAAATAATTTTGAAAAAACTCCTGAATTTGAATCCATATCTAAACCTGAAATTCTCGATACTCTAATTAGTGCTCATAATTTCAAATACATTATTAATATTAATGAAGAAAATGAAAAACTTAAAATTAAACAAGAAAATACTATTAGAAAATATAATATTGAGAAATTTATTACTAATTTTAAAAATGTTAAAGGTAGATATCCTATACCTGATGAAATTTATGATAATATTAATATTAAAGTTACTGAAATAGAGCTTGAAAATATTTTAAGTAATATTGCAAATAAAAATATTAATCAACAAAATAAATCTCTTAGTGTGTCTGATATATTATAATACTCAAAACAATATAAAAATATTCTTATATTCTTTTATTTTTATAAATTATATATTTTATATATTATTTCTATTAATATATTATGTTGAAAAAACTGAATTTAATGCGTTTAAACTACTATAAATAAAACAACATTTATTTGGTCTTCCTGCTTGTAAATAACCTCCTTTAAAAGTTAAAAAATTAATTAATTGAAATGCTGTATCTAAAACATAATAAAATTTTGATCCTACTGGTGTGCTAAATGTTATATTTTTACATAAATATACATTACCCTGAGCTGGACAAGGATAATTTATACCAACAGTTGTATAATGTAAATCATAAGCTTTTAAATTATTTGTTATTATATTATTTAATCCTCCAAATACTATCGGATTATTTATATAATAATTTACTATTTCCTCTGAATTATTAAAATGCGTTGGAAAATTACTCGGAACTAATAAATTTGAATCAATAAAATATATTATATTTGACATATACTTATTATTATATATATATATTATATTATATTATAAAAAAATATTTTCAATGACTGATAATGATATATATTATATTTATCTTCTTAAAAATGATAAATCTAATAAAACTTATGTAGGTTGCACTAATAATCTTGAAAGAAGAATCAAACAACATAATAGTATAATCTCTGGTGGGGCTAAATATACTTCTCAAACAAACGGTGGATGGTATTATATATTCTATATTTCAGGTTTTCCAGATAAATATAATGCATTATCTGCTGAATGGAAAATGAAAGATATTTATAGAAAAAAACATAAAAAAGGTATTCATATTAGAATTGAATCTCTTATTGACTTTACTTTTCTTAATAATTGGACATCTAATTGTATTATTAATAATAATGATTTAATGTATCAAATATCTATTCATAAAAATTATTTATCTTTTATACAAAATAAATTAAATTCTAACTTTATAATCGAACCTATTATGTAATATTTATTATTTATATTTATTCTCTATTATATAAAAAAAAAATATTATTAAAAATTATAATATACTATGAGTAATAATAATCAATCTACTAATAATAAATCTAATAATAATCAATCTACTAATAATAAATCTAATAATAATCAATCTAATAATCGTAAAAATAATAATAATATGATTAATAATGCTCTCAATAAACTAAAATTATCATCTAATTCTAATATGGTAAAAAATTTATTAGATAATGGTGATAAAATCTTTATTAAATTTGATAATGATATTTTAGATAAAAATGGAAAATTATATGATTCCTTTATTACAAAAATATCTCCTTTTATTAAATTAAATGATCTAAATAATGATGATCTTTATACTCTTGCTATTATTGATCCTGATTTACCTGAAAATGCTCCCAATAAATTATATTTACATTTAATGATCTCTAATATTAAAGGTGATGATATTACAAGTGGAACTGTTATTCGTCGTTATCATAACCCTAGACCTCCTTTTGGTGAAACACACAGATATTTTATTATTTTACTTAAACAAGATAACGAAATATCTCCTAACTCTTTGAAAAATAATAAAACCAATAATAATAATAGAAGACCTAGAGAACCAAGATTATTTGAAAGTGTTGTTGAAATTATGGATAAATGCTGTAAAGATATGAATTTAGAACCATTAGCAATCAGATATTTTAAAGTTAAATCTGATAGAAGAGAAAGAAACTAAATTATTATCTATTTTCAAAAAAAATAGTAAAATAATATATTGATATTTAATATATTATTATACATAATTATATGATATTTTCAAAAAAACTTTATATTATTTTTATAATAATATTTATTATAATAGTTTTTCTTCAAGAGAAATATAAAAAATTTACAAATCAAATATCCGATTATATACTTTTAACAATATGTATTATAATTTTTATATTACTTTTAATAGAAATAATTTTATTTGTTAAGGATTTATTAAATCCATATACACCTATAAAACAAAATGCTATTGTTAATATTCTATTTTTATTTTCTATGAGTTGGTTTATATTTGCATTTATTTATTATTGTATTCATCTAATTACTCCTGAAAAAATGTATATTGATGATACTATTTCAAAAAAAATTACTAATAATAATGTTTTATTAAATTGTTTATATTTTAGTGTTTCAAATTCATTTATGAATAGTGTTGATTGGTTATCAGTAAAAGGAAATTTATTAAAATCAGTTATAATGATTCAAATGATATTTACTTCTATATTCTTATTCTACTTAATTGATAAAATATTAGAATATGATATTCTTACACAACTCAAAATTAACCAAAAAATAACATCCAATAATATTAAAAAAAAATTAAAAAAAACTTTTATAAAAAAAAAATAATAAAAAGTAAAATAAATAATAATTATATTAAATATTACAAAAAATAATATTTAATATTTAAATATGTATAACATTATTATTATTATTATTTTGAATAACATATTTTGAAAAAAAACCATCATTCGAATATTTTTTCATAATAAAATAAAAAATCTCAGTATATACATCTATAATTGAATTTGAATCAAAATTATTAATATTAAATAATTTTTTATATAAATTTAATTCAAAATCTGTTAATATATAACTCTTCCCTTTTCTAAAAACTCTCTCAACAAATTTATTCCATATTTTATTTTTTATTGGATTTTCAATATCAATATTATTACAATATTTATATAAAGCTTCATCCATTAAATAAATAATAAATAATAAAGATTGACTAATTTTTTCATCACTCATATGATCAAAAAATCTAAGTTCTATACCATGATTATAATGTTTATTAAAATTAATATCATAACCTATATCATTTAATTTATTATAATCACAATTTTCATAATATTTATTATACCAAAAATTCTTATCTAAATCCTTAACACTTTTTGTTAATAATTTTCCTTTTAACATTAAATCTGTATCATATGTTCCAATTCCTATATATCTTGATACAGCACATCTTTGTGATACAGCAGATAAATTACTATTAAATCTATAAAATGGATCACTTGAACCATACATTGTAATAAGAAATGGTTCCATATATTGTATTAATTTTATGGCATATTTATGCTTATCTTCAAACTCTTTATAAGAAGATTCAGATATTTCAGAATTTTCATTTAAAATTGTTGGTAGTGTTAAATTAAAATGAATTGTTCCATTACAAAATACGGATACATTATTTAAATTAGTCATAAATACACCAATTGCATGATTCGTTGTCATCCAATTGATTATTCCTTTATCTGAATTTAATGATAACTTTTTTTGACATAATTGTAAATGTTTTAAAAATTCTAATTTATTCATTTTTAAATCTTTAATAACATCTTTATATAAAATATTATAAAAATTTAATGTAACTATTTCTATACTATCTCCATCAAATATAAATGTATTATCTTCATTTTCAAAAAAATATGGATCTAACATTTTTAATGTATCTAAAAATGTCTCATCACTATATTCAGGATTAACTTCACATTTACTACCATAAATAGTTTTAGGTTCATTATTCATATCAGTATTAATAAATGAATGACTATTCACTAATATTGGTAAATATATATCATCATCTTCTGTATAATTTTCTAAATATTCTTCTAATAAATTTTTTATTATACCCTTTTTATAATTTGAAAAATAATCTACACTATATCTTTCTCTCTTATGATTATTTAATATTTCTGATTTCTTTTTACTAATTTTTTTATTATATTCTAAATATAATTCATTTTCTATACCAATTCCCCAATATAATGAATTTGGTCTATATAAATTTTTATATTTATGATGTTTTTGTAAATTTTGGATAATATTATCATTCATATATTTATATTAATAATATATATAAATTATATGCAATTTAACAAAATTATCTTGCGAAATGAAACGAAAAATAATGAAAATAGAACACCACTTATTCCTAAACATTGTCGAATTTTAATTAATTTATATAATTATGAAATTTATGTTGAAAGTAGTATTAACAGATGCTATCAAGATATAGATTATCAAAATGAAGGATGCATCATTATTGAACCTAATTCATGGATCAATATTGCTTCGAATAATAAAAACTACTTAATTGTCGGATTAAAAGAATTATCTTTATATCAACTTAATCATTTAAATCATCATCAACATCTATATTTTTCTCATTTTATTAAAAATAATAATCCTCTCATTCATAAATTCTTCGATTCTAATAGCAAATTATTTGATCTTGAATATTTTATTGATAATAATAATAACAGATTAACTACTTTTGGATATTATGCAGGTGTATGTTGTATAAAAATTGGTTTAAATGAATGGAGTAAAATATCAAATAAAAAAATAGAAGAATTAAATATATGTATTATTGGTCCAAATGGTAATTGTGGGCAAGGTGTAAGATCTATATTAGATAATCTAAATTTAAAATATAAATGTTTCTATCGTAATGATCAAAAAAATGAGTTATGGAAGTATGATATTATTATTAATTGTATAAAATTATCAGAAAAAATAGATCCTTTCATTACAGAAAATGATATAAAATATTTTAATAATACTACTCTTATATTAGATATAAGTTGTGATCCAACTCATCCATATAATCCTTTTCCTATTTATAATAAAACGACTACATTTAACAATTTTATTTTAAAAATAAATCAATATATTAATGTAATTTCTATTGATAATCTACCTTCTTTTTATTCATTAGAGAGTTCGGATTATTTCTCTAATTTATTATATAAATTATTTATTAATAATCAAGAAAATAATATTATTTGGGAACGGTGCTACAGTTTTTATCATAATAAATTATTAAATTATAATCAAAAAAAATGAAATAATTTTAATTAATTATGTAACGTTATAAAAAATATAATTACTAAAAATGGATGACATTAATGATATTCAATATATAGTATTTGATACTCGATTACAGATCTATATTTATTTAAAAAGACATGAAAATGGTAAAAAAAATTTATATTATTCATATGATTCTATAAATAATAGTAAAGATAATGATACATTAATTAGATTAATGAAAATCAAGTTAAATACAGGTTTAAAAGTATGGTTATTACCAGGAAGAATTATTGGAAGTGGTTCTCATGGAAGTATATTTAATGGATGGGATAAATATGGTAATACATATGCTATAAAATGTTTTGAAGAATGGAATATTTTTTTACCTAGAATCATTAGAGATAATAAATATTATGAATATCCAGAATCAGTAATTAAATGTAATCATGAAGCTAATATAATGTGTAAATTAAGAACAGATTTATATATGGGAAGAGTTGGATTTTTTTTAGTAATGAGAAGAATGGATACTACATTTCATTCATTATTAGAAATTGAAGCTAATAGAAATAAACTATATAATCAATATAATATAAGATATTTATTATATTATTTTCTAGATATCTGTGAAAAAGTAATATATATTCATTCAAATGAAATTATACATTGTGATCTAAAACCATCCAATATTTTAATCAATATATTAAATCTTCCTGATAATCAATTTATGATTAATAATATTATGATTTGTGATTTTGGTAGTTCATATTGTAAAGGTGAATTAAATCCTTTGGGTGAAGTATGCACTAGATGGTATACATCTATTGATGAAGCTATGAGATTAATAGATCCTGATAAGGAAATAAGTTTTAATCATGATATTTGCTCCTTATCTTGCATTTTAGCTCAAATATTAAATTATGGTGAATTTCCTAATGAATTAAAATCTAAAGAAAGTCCAGGATTAGAAAGAGAAAAAGATATAAATAATTATATATCTAAATTAAAAAATATGTATGATTCTAATTTTATAGATAATCCTTTATTTAGAGGATATACAGATTTATTAATCAATGGATTACAATGTAAATTAGATTCTAATCAATTCTTTGAGGAATTTAAAAAAATCTATTATGATCATTATTAAATAATGTAATAATTATTTTTATAAATTAATTTATGTAAAAAATAATATATAAGTCTAAAAATTAATTATAATTATATAAATAATAATTAATAATGACAAATTTATATGAAATTTATAATAATAATGATATAAATTTATTAGATAATGAAATTAATTTAATTGAAAGTAATATATATGAAAAAAATAATAAAATATATAATAAAGAAGAGGATATAGATATAACAGAAGAAATAAATGATTTAGATTTTTTTAAAGAAATTGGTATTAAAGATATAAATTCATTTATTATAGATTTAAGTATAAAAAATAGTAGATTATTTAAATATTTTATAAGTGGTTCTCCATTTATGTTATCAGAAGATTATAAAAATTTGAAAAATGATACAAAAAATATAAAAAATCATATCTTAGATAATGATAATAAAATTATAAATATATTAAAAATAAATGAAGAGAATATAGATAATGAATTAAGGAAAGGAGAACAATATAATACAGAGGATAAAGTAAGTTTTTTTTATATAATTGATAGGAATAAATATAATAATAATTTATTTCAAATCATAAAAGATTATTTAGAAATATTAATAAAATATTTAACAAATTATAATAATTATGTATATGAAATAAAATTAAAAAAAGATAGAATATATGAGAGATCAGTAATATTAAATTATTATATAAATATAGAATTAAACAATAATAATTTATTAATTAAATATTATTATATAGTTCGTTCAAAATATAATGATTATATAAATAATAATAAATTAACATATGAATGGTTCGAATTCGAAAAAATTTTAAAATATTATGAAGAAAATATTCATAAAGAATTTAGTAGATATAATTTACAAGATATTACTACATTAGGAATATATAATTTATATTTTAGAAATAATATAGAATTAGAATTAAAAACCATTCAATATTATAAATTAAAAAATCATAATTTAAATATTTTAATGGAGAATAGAATAAAAGAAATATTAAATAATTATAATGATATAGCTAGTTATAGAAGATATTATAATGGATATATCTTTAGATTTTATGCAACATTAATAATAGGGAATTATTCATGTATATCATTTATACTGAATAAAGATTTTATATAAATATTGTAAAAATATATTAGATTCATTTATTATTAAATAATAAAATTATATTATTTAATTTAAAAAATTATATTAAAAATTATATTAAAATATTTAGTTAAATTATTATAACGGGGTGTGAGTGCGAGTTTCAAAATGTTGAATAGATAAATCGTTATAAACGACATTACGAATATTAATATTAGTGTAAGATTTTTTAACATTTTGTTGTAAATATACTTCTTCACTAGCAATGATATTAGCAAATACTGTTCCATCATAAGATATAGCATATATGCTATTACCCAAATTATCATTAATTCTGTAGATATCTTTACAATTCATATATAATAATTTGTTTCTAGTAGGTAAAGGATAGATTAATTGAAGTATTTGAGTAATAGATGGTTGTCCATGAACTATAAATTTAACATTTGATTGATTAGTTCCAGCATAGTTAGCAGGTAAAACATTACCATCAGTTGTATTAGCTTCAATTAAATCTCTCCATTGAGAAACAGTAGGTGTAGTAATTTTGAGTAAAAGATCAGAAATACTAAAAGTGTTATCGGATGAAGGAATTAAATAGTCTTTAAATTGAATATTAACAATATTAAATCCAATTCTTACGAAAGAAGAATCTCTGGAAGCATTATCAGGAACAACATTATTAACATCTACAACGTTAGTTAAATAGGTATTGTAATTGACATCATTAAAAGTATATTTATAGACACGTCTAACAACTTGATTAACACTAGCAGTATTTGCAATGCTTCTTTCAAATACACTTAATGCATGATACATATAAGGTCTTACAGTAGATTTAGGAGAAAATGTTAAAGTATAAGTTCCAGCTTTAACCATAGTATTTCTAAATAATAATGTAATATTTGCTAAAGTGAGATCAGTAACACCAACAGATGTATCTAATAAAGCAGTTGAATCATAAATTTCAGCTAATAATTGTTTAAATGTTAAAGTCCAAGTTTGGCTAGAATAATTTAGACTAGAATATTTATTATTTGTAACATCTGAAGTTGCAGGCAATTTACTTAATCTACCATTGAGAATAGTAATAGAAGAATTAGGATTAGATCTTCTTAAATTAACAACAACATTATTTTCCTTAACATCAATCCAATAATCACGTTTAGCAGGTAAATCAGGAGTGTCAGAAATAGAATCGGTTCTAATATTATGATAAGTCATAATTTGAGCATTATTATTGACACTAACAGTAACAGAAGGATTATCATCACGATTAAACACTGTGTTATTAGTATTATCAAGGAAAGCCCATTCTTTAATTAATTCAGTTCTGTTATTAAATACATCAGATTTATTATTATTTGTAACACCTTCAACAATCATTTGAGGTGGAGTAATCCAAATAAAAAAGACTCCAGCTTGAGCATTAGGAGCAATATATGCAATTGTAAAAGAATTAGCAACTAAGACAGGAGTTGAATGATTTAAAATTTGAAGTTGATTAACATAAGTATATGTTGCAGTTAAAGCTGATGATAAATTCATTCTGTAATTAGAATTTCTCTCAATTAATAAAACACTATTACCATAACCAACAGTGTATTTAAATGCACCATTTGAAACAGGTCTTCTAGCAACAATACCGAATTTTTGATATAAAAATGATGTTTGTTTAAGATTAAAACTAATTGTCTCTCTTAAAGTTTCAGCACCAGAAATATTTGCAGGATTAGAAACTGTAATTACACCAGTTGAACTAATAGGATTAAATAATACAATTGATCCATTATAAATTAAAGATTTCTTAAATGTTAAAATGATACCAAGATCGATAACTTTAGAACTATCAGTTGTTTTTACTAAATTATTTAATGTAGCTTGATAACCATTAAAAACATTAGTAAATGTTTGATTATAATTACCAATTGTAACAACAACGGATGTTCTACCACGAGTTCCAATAATATTAGTATTTAAATATCCACGACGATATCTAAGAACAACATCAACACTTCCAGGAGATGAGAAAATAAATTTAGTGTTATTATCAAAAGTTGGTGAATTAGTAAAAGTAGTTTGATTAGCACTAGAACTATAATGTTTTACTAATAAATCATTATCAGAAAGTTTAAATATTTCACTAGGATAATTTGATGAAACTTGAACAGCTTTAGGTGTATTAGTATATTTAACATAAACACCATTATCAATTTTAGTATCACTAATATTTATTAACATATGTTTAATCCAATCATTAACAGGTGTTAAAGTAGAGTTAAGATTAGAAGATTTAGTAACAATAGAAGGTTGACCACTAAATCCATAAATCCAGAATGAAGACATCATATATGAATTAAGAGTAATAACATGATCAGGATTGGTGCTATTAGCAACTCTTCTAATATTAATTGTAACAGTTTCTTCATCAGTTGCAGCTTGATTAGAAGAAATACTTATTTGAACATCAAGATCAGTAACTAGAGTAGGAGTTTGATCAGGAGGAGTAGTAGTAGAAGTGCTTAAAGTCCATTCATTTAATAAAGAAAGACTAGAAGTGTTACCATAATTATATAATTTGGCAGACCAAGTTTTATTTAAATTATCATTATCAACAGTTAAATCTAAATAAAAGACAGTGGAACCAATAAATGAATAACTTGAAGCAGTTCTAAATGATAAGAATATATTTTGGTTTTCAGGGTTTAATCTTTCAGTTGATCTAGTATCAATAAAGATAGGAGAGGTAACAGGATTAAGTCCAGTTCCATTAACCCAACCATTAGCTAAACTACGATCATTAACTTGACGATTATAACTAGCATTATAGAAAGCATTATTTTTGAATGTAATAGATAAATTAGTTAAACTAGGAACTCTTGTTGCCTTTGCAGGAACATTATTAATTCTTAATGCTCTTAAATAGAATTCATGAACAGTATTATCAGGAGCTTCAACATCACCATGATTAGATCCTGAATTATTATCTTCAATCTCAAAATAAGTAAGTTGATCAGTAATAGTAGATGTTGTGAATCTCAAATTAGTGAAACCATCTAATAAAGGATCGAAACGTAATTGATATTGATCACTACGAGTAACTCTAAATACTTTAACATTCTGAATATTAAGATTAACATCTCCTGTAAATGATAAATTATCAGTTGTAACATTAAGTTCAGTTCTATTAGCAGTTCCTTTAACATAATCAACAACTTCAATATTTAAAGGTTCAACACTGAGATTACGATTAATACCAACATCATTAGCTAAAGAAAATGTAGCAGGATTAGTTAATCCAACAGTAGAACTTAAACCAGAAACAGTAATATTTTCTAATGCATTCTCATATTCAATAGCATCCTTAGAAATACCTTCTAAATTCCAATTAAGAGTATAATTAATCATTGATTTTTTACCCCATGAAGATGCAAATTTATTAATACCAGTTCTTCTGTCCTTAGTTTCAATAGGATCATTATTAACAGTGCTAAGACTACCATCAACCAAATCAAAATTAGCATTAGATAAAACATCATTAGTATTTAAAATAGAAACAATAATTCTATTATCTTTACGATTTAAGAAGTCATTAGTTACAGGAGCACCTGGATTTTGAACATATGAATATGCATTAAAATTAACAGAAGAAGTATTATTTGATGCATTGTATATAGGATGATCGTTGCTAGATAAAGCAACTTTATTATTAACGTGAATAATATAAGCTGAATTTGATACTAAATTTTCTACAGCAGAATAATTAATAACAGTTGTTGGAGGAGCTTCAACAGCACTAGGTAAATAATGCAATTCATGATTATTATTTCTAATTCTAAATGTATCTAAACGTTGAGCATCAGTTCTATTATTATCATTAGTTTCATTTAATATTTCAGTAACTTTATATTGAACTAAACCATTTATTAAATCAGTAGATTGTAAAACATCAGGAGCATCAACTTGATTGGGATAATAAATAGTTTTACCAAGAGTTAATCTATCACTTGAAACTACTGTAGTTCTAGTAGTAGAACTTAAATCAATTTGAAGATTTGAAGCGGAATCAGTATTATTTAAAGTTTCATCAATATAATTTAAAAATATTTCTTTAGTATTATTATGTCCATCACTTGTATTATAAGTTGTATTATTTAAACTAATAGACCTAGCACTGAAATCAACAACATGATCTTGATTTACAACATTATCAAAATAATATAAATCATTATTTTTTAAAGAACTATAATCTACTGTGAATAAATTCGTATCACTTGAATAATATCCTCCATCGTTATTAACATCAACATTAATAGAGAATCCAGAACCAACTAAATCTCTAATACCTGGAGCACCTAAACCATTTATATTAAAGAATTCATTTTCAGTTAAAGAACTAGGTAAATCTAAAGTTATTCTATCATTTGAAATAATATAATCTTGACTAATAGGTAATTCACTAGCATTTGCTGATACTAAATCAGAGTTATAAAGTTTATTAATTGTAATATTAACTTGTGTTGAAGCACTAGATAATTTATAAACACCAGTTATTGGATTATTTGATGCTGAACCAGCATATTGAATATCATAAATTTTAGATGTTGTATTAGCTAAAACAGCTTTATTAATATTAAAATTATCAGGTAAATCAATCCAATTATATTTATTATGTGTTGAAGGATCTGTGCTTATAACTAAAGAATGTTCAGGACTAAAACCTGTTTTTTTATTAAATTCAACATCAAATGAAACTTTGAGACCACTAGGATCAGTTGAAGTAAGATTTTTAACATGATTACGACCACGGAATAATTCAGAATCATTATTATTAGGAATACTACAAACTAAAGCTTGATCAGTATCCATGGAGAGATGTGCATCTAAATAAGTAGAAACAATTTCAAGACTTCCATCAGCCCATGGATTAGTTTTAATTGGATCTAATTGAATATTAATATTAGCTGATAAATGGTCTCCAGTTCCTAACTGATAACTAACAGAAGTAGAATTATTAATTAATTCCTTTTCTACATGTTGGAAATATAAAACTTGTTGACCACGTAACCCATCAACTTTATTTAAATTAGGAACTTGATCAGTTGATCTAACAAGTAAATTAACATCAGGATCATTATTAACAGTAATTCCAAGATCAGTATAAGGTGCAAGTCTTAAATCTGCTTGTTGAGCAAGTCCAAGACAAATTTGATCTTCTATATTAGATAAGTTTTGAATATTATTCGAAAAACTCTTACTCATAACTAATCCACAAAGATTACTTTGATTTATACAAGATTGCGAGACAGATGAAGGTGTAGAAGACATATATATATATATTAACTTAATATTTTTTTTTTTAAAAATTTAAAATATATAAAATGAATCTATTTGATTGTAAATAAAATTTTCTATTATATTATTAAGTTACTTAAATTATTTGATAAATAAATAAATTTTTTAAAATCATTATTATTAATATAAATTTTTATAAAAATTTATTATTATATATAATATAAGTTATTTATATTATCTCTTTCTATTAATTTTATTAACTAAATTTTTATTATACATAAATAAATCATATTATATTTTTTTCTAAATAAATCATTTTATTTATAAAAATATATATCAAAGATGTGTAATAAATTAAAAAAAAATAATTATTTATGAAGTAAATAATAAATTATAAGATATTCAAATTATTATAACTAAAATACTATTCAATTATGATATTATTTTAGACTAAGAAAGTTTTTATATCAATATTAAAAATTTCTAATTTAATATAAATATTTATTAAATTTTAAATGTAATATAAGATGTTTTATTAAATAATTAATAATTATTTATATAAATAAAAAAATATTATTAAGTAAGTTATTTATAAAATAAATAACCATATCTAAAAAAAAATAAAGTAATAATAAGATTATTTTATTTTTTTTATATAATTTATTAAGTTGGTTAATAGCTTAGTTAGAGTAAGCGAGACCACCCATACCACTCATAATACGTAAGACGTTGTAGTTAGTGGCATAGACACGGACCTTAGAACCGAAGTTTTGGTAACCAAGACCAGCAGAGGCAGAGCCAGTGAAACCATTAGCAGTGGTAACTTGACCAGCAGCCTTAGGAGTAAGTTGGAGTTGAAGGACAGCGGAGTCAATACGGGAGAAGTTGCAAGTTCCAGATGGTTGGTGATCCTCAGGCTTAAGAGCGAAGGAATAAACGTTGATACCAGTGGCAGGAACGTTAGTGTGGTGTTGGTAAGGTTGGACAAGGTTAAAGTAAGAACCAAGGCGTTCAGAGAAGCGATCATGACCGTTGAGTTGGAGCTTAGCACGAACAACAGGGTTACGACCAGCACGGACGGGACCAAGACCAGCATGATCAGCACCAGAACCGGCATCAGTAACTCCGAAATTGACGGGAGCACCGAATTGAGAGGCATTGACACCAGGACCAGCGAGACCAGAGAAGGGGAGACCGAGAGCAGCAGATAAAGCAGCAACGGGGAGACCGAGTTCTTCAGCAAGACCAGCAAGGACACTGAGAGTTCCAGCACCATTGACACCCCACTCAGAAAGACCGAAGACTTGACCATTATTAACAAGACCAGAAGGACCACCGAAGGCACCATTCATAGCAGCTTGAGAGGCTTGAGCGGATAAGAGGAGAGGGAAGCTTTCAGCAGCGAAACCAGACTCAACATTACCATCAGTATCAACATCATCAGTGTAGTTGGACCATTGCTTCCAGTTTTGAGCAACATCATCACGTTGAACAACCCAGACAAGTTCCTTGCAAGGATGGTTGAAGTTAAGCTTAATCTTAACGTTAGTGCTAGTAACAGATTCATCACCAGTGAATTGGAGTTGTTCAATGAGATACTCATGAGACATTTGAGCAAAGCGGCGACGTTCATCAGTATCTAAGAAAACGTAGTCAATGTAGAGAGAAGCATACTCAAGAGGAGGAACACAGACACCGTTTTGAGTGTTACCAGAGGCACAGTCAGCAACGGAGCAAGTAGCACCAGCAGGACCAGAGATGATGTATAATTCATTCTTAGGACGGAACTCAAGGTTAATACGGACTTCATGATATTGTAAAGCAATAAGAGGAAGAGCAAGACCGGGGTTACGGCAGAACCAGAATTGAAGAGGGACATAGAGAGTAGTAGCCTCAACAGCCTTTAAACCAGCACCAGTAAGGGCAAGAGTGTTACCAACCATATTGTCATAACCGACTTGATGACCGGGCTCTTGAGTGAGCTCGTTCCAGATGTTAAGCCAATCACCGTAATGCTTATCAATACGCTGACCACCGATTTCGACTTCAACGTTCTTGATTAAAGCGTGACCAACATAATTGACCCAACGGAAGAAGCAAGAGGTGTTGGAGGGAACAGTGACAGCGGGGAGAGTAGCTTGGAGATAAACATGATAGATAAGATCACCATTACGGGCAACAGTGCAGGTAACTTTCTTACCGAAATCAACCTGACCATTGAAAGTTTGTTCAATAGACTCCATAGCGAAGTTAGTATAGCGGCGATAGACGACCTTCCAGAAGGTGATCTGAGGATTACCGGTAAGATACACATCTTGTGCACCATAGGCAACTAATTGCATTAAAGCACCCATTATTAGATTTTATTTATATATATATTTAATAAAGAAAAAAATTAAATTAAAAATACACGCAATTAATTAAAAAAAATACATTAGGCGAGGAATACATATTTTTAATTAATCTTAATTTATATAAATATTTTAATTTTTTATAAAATAATTAAATTAATTAAAATATAATTAAATAAATTTTAAAAAATAAAAGATTATTTACCTTTATTAATAGAAATATTATTATAAGAATTAATAATATTATCTAAATCAAATTCAGTAAATTCAGGCCAAAGTTTATCTAAAAAATAAAATTCAGAATATATTGTTCTCCATGGGAAAAAACCTGAGATTCTATTAGAATTACCAGTTCTAATAACTAAATCAATATCATTATTAAGAAGTAAATGATTGGTAAAATTATAAGAATGATTATTAACAGCATTAATAATTTCTCTTCTACCGTCATAAACAATAGCATAATTAATAATAATAATATTAATATTATGTATTTTAGATGAGTTTAGATTGGTAATAAAAAATATAAGATTTTGTAAATATTCAGGTAAAAGATTAATTTCTCCTAAGAAATTAAATATATAATTGATAAATATATTTTGGTTATTTTTGATAAAGAGTAGATATTCTTCAATAATTTTATAAATATTATCTTTTTCTTGAGGTGATCTATTAATATAATTATCATAGGAAAGAACATAAAGAGAGCATTCTTTAAAAATACCAAGTTTATAAATATATGCAATAATTCTTTTAGAATTGATAGCACCATAAAGATGACCATTAACATTAAATTTTTTACCAAATCTTCTATTACCATCAAGAATAAGACCAATATGTAATTTAGGATTATAATTATAATTAATAAAGGTTAGATCAATATTATTATTAAAGATATCATTAAATATCTTAAGATAAGTTTTAGATGAGATATTATCATGAATAGAAATATGGTTAGAATAATTAATATTAAAATTAATATTTAAAAATATTTTTTTAAAATAAATAGTAATAATATTTTTAATCATAAAGATATAATTAGAATGAGTAATATTCTTAAAATGATTGAGATAAATATTTAAAATAGAATTAATAATAAATCCTAAATCATTACCATTATTTTTTAAATGAATAAAATGAGTAAGTTTTTTATTAAAATTTTCATTATTATTTATATGATTATGAACAGAGTGTATTCTATTAGAAACAATAATATCAATAGTATTTAAAGAATAATAAATATTTTTAAGTAAATTAATAATATATTTTTTTTTATGATTTTTTAAGATGATGAATCCTAAATAGAAAATTTTATTATAATAATGTTCAAAAGGTATATTAATCTTATTAGAATTAATAAAATCAATAAAAATAGAAAAATATTTAAATTCAGATAAAAGAACCATATAATAAGATGAATAAATATTAATATTATAGATATTATAATATTAAATTATAAATAAGTTGTTATATATTGGTTAAGATCAATTTCTTTTTTTACTTTATTAATTTCTTTAGTAAGTTCATAATTACCATTATTAAGTTTAGTAATAGTCCAACCATCTTCAAGAGCATTAAAGATAAATTTCATTTTAATATCATTTATTTTATTAATAGATTTAGTTTTTATTTTATTATTCATAAATAAAATAATATAAATAATAAATAGAAGTTTCTATATAATAGAAAAAGAATATAATAAATTATAAAAAACGAATACGCTAAACAATTCGTTTATAAATTAGTTAAAAAAATTTAGATAAGATATAATATAAGATTTAAGAGTAATATAAATATATAATAATATAATGTCAACATTTCGGGTCAAAAATGAAAAGAAGATAATATATGATGATAGAATTACGTTAGATGCTAAACATAAAGAAATTATAAAAAACTTTAAATCAAAACAAAAAGAATTATTAATATTAGAAAAAGAATTAGATAAAATAAATAATGCAATTTCAAATTCAAATAAAAAAAGTGAAATGTCAGATGAAGAATTAGATAATTTTTTAAAAATAGTTAATCAAAAAAAAATAATAAAAGATCAAATAGATAAATATAATTCAAATTATGATTTAAATAATTATTTTTTAAATACAGGACATATTTTATATAAATATTATGATAATATGAAGAAAATGAGTGATAATACAAATGAAAATATAGATATAGATAATGTATTAAAATATGATAATAAAAATATATTAAAATATCTAAATCCAAAAAATAATAATAAATTATCATCAGAAGATATTTTAAATGAAGAAAATGAATATTGGCAAGATGATGAAGAAGATTTAGAAGATATAAATATAAATTCAGATATAAATAGTGAAGATATAAAGAGTATAAGTGATTATTATGATCCGAATAAAATATTTAAGAAATCTGATATATTGAATGATTATTTACAGATAGTCGATAATAATTATATAAAGCGAGTAGATGATATTTATATAGATATAAATATATGTCAAAAGTGTGATATAGAGAAGATATTAAAGAGCACAGAGGGTTATATGGTATGTCCGAAATGTGGAAAAATAGATCAATTAGTAATAGATTCTAATAAACCAAGTTTTAAAGATCCACCTCCTGAAGTGACATATTTTGCGTATAAGAGGATTAATCATTTTAATGAAATATTAACACAATTTCAAGGGAAAGAGACAACAGAAATACCACCAGAAGTTTTTGATAAAATATTAATAGAAATAAAAAAAGAAAGAATATCAAATATGGCTAAACTAACACCCGCGAAAATAAAGAATTATTTAAGAAAATTAAGGTATAATAAATATTATGAGCATAGTGTTCATATATTAAATAGATTAAATGGATTACCACCTCCAATATTGAGTCCAATATTAGAGGAGAAATTAAGATATATGTTTAAAGAGATACAAGCACCTTTTCAAGAAGTATATCCGAAGGTAAATAAACAAAGGAAGAATTTTTTATCGTATTATTATGTATTACATAAATTTGTAGAATTATTGGGATTAGATGAGTTTAAATATTGTTTTCCATTATTAAAGAATAGGGAGAAATTATATGAACAGGATTGTATATGGTCAGGAATATGTAATATATTAGGATGGGAATTTAGAAGGTCAATATAAGGAAATAAAAAATATAATATTATAATTTTTTTTCATACCAATTATATTTATCACTTAATATATCTAAAATATAAGCAGTAATCCAACCGATAGCAAAAAATACATTATCACCTAATATATTGATAGAACTATCAGCTTGATATTTACCACCAGGCCATTTGAATAAACCAGGATTAATGATCCAATTTTTAATAATTTCCATACCAAATTTAGTATTTTCAATCCATTCAAAAATAGCATGAATAATTAAAGCAATAAGGAAAGGTATATTCCAAAAATAAGCAATAGTTCCAACAGAAAAATGTAAAAGACTAAATTGATCAGCGAATCTATAACTTACAACCATGATTATAAGAAGATTTAATTTAATATATATTAAATTAAAATAAAATTAAATTGAATTAAAATAGATTATTTACATTTATAATTATCAATAACATCAATCTTATTACAAATACTATTTATATCATTAGGATTACAACCACAAAAATCAAATAAATAATAATTCATTAATTTTTTTAAATTAATATTTTTATGTATGTTTGGTAAATAGATAACATTTTTAAATATATCAATAAATTCATTATTCTGATTATAAATATCAGTGCATTGAAATATTTGACCTAAAGAGATATTATAAATAAGATTTAAGGTTTCTTTAGAGATTTTATTAGAATCAGTAGCTAAACCTTTTTCATTTATTTTTATACGTTGATAAATATTATTAAGATTTTTTAATAGTTTATAAATTTTTAGATAATTAAAGAAATAATCATTAGTTGTTTTATTATCTAAATTTAATAATCTTTTATCATTATTATTAGTTTTAATATTAATAGAATAGTAAAAATCAGTAAAATTAATATAAGTTTGAAATAGATCAGCAGTAAAATTTAAATAAATAATTAATTTCAATGTAAAAAAGTAAGGAGATTTAGGATTAATTAATTTATCAGACATACAATTACCATATTTTTGAGAAATAATAAAAGGGAAAGTAATAAATAAATTAGTAGAAGATACATAAAAAGTATAATAATATAAAAGTTTAGTATATGGATAACAAGCACCATAATCGAGATTAAATTTAATAGGAAATAATCTAATTTTAGAAAAATCATTAGAAAAATCATAAATATTTTTTGTTAAATCAGTAACTATATTTGAATTTTGATAAGGATTCCATTTAAATGATGGTAATTTAATAATTTCACAATTAACTATTTCATTAGTAACTATATTAAATTTATATTTAGGATTAATAATTGTAGGTATAAAAAATGTTAAAATTTTAGATAAAGATTTACGATGACCAACTAAAATAATACTAAGATTATTTTTAGGTTTAATTCGAATAACAATTTTTTTAAGATAAAAAAGTATAGATTTAGTGTCAGCAGGTATAAATTGTTTATCACCAAATATATTTTCGTTATTATTATAAATTTCAGATGGTAATTCAAAAATATTATTCCAATCAGATAAAAAATCTTTTATTACTGTATCTCTTAAAACTTTTCTTTTAAAAATAGAATTAATTTTGTCACCAATATAAGTAGATTCAGTATTTCCAAGATCATTAGATAGTTGTGAATTATCATAAAGTTTAGATATAAATTCTGACCATTTTTTTCTAGTAGAATCTAAAGAAATAATTTCATTATCAGAAGTCTTAAAAATACTTTTTTTTTCATTAAGCCATGGAATAATCATAATTTTTTTTTTTTTACTTATATAATCTGGTAATAAATAATCAGGTAAATAATCAATAAAGGATAGAAAGACAGTTTGTTGGCTTCTAATTAATTCTGAAGCAAAAATTAAAATATCATTTTCGGAATAAGTAGGTGACTTAATAGATTTATTAATTCTTTGTTTTCTAAATTGATTTTGAAATCGATCAAAAATAAATTGATTAGAAGTAATATAATGATTATTATTACGATCACAAGCTTTTAAAAAATCAGAAGCATTTAAAGATTGCTGAACACCAATAGTTGATAAAGAAGGATCTGGAGCATATTTATTAATATTATTTTGATCTTTTTTTTTTTGTAAAAGAGATGAAGACTTAATTTTTAATTTATTTTTTTTTATAATATTAGCACAACTAGTTCCATGTCGTTGAAAAATAAAATTAACATCATATATATTATTAGTTTTTGAAGAATTTTTAGATTTTTTTATAGTATTATTAACATAAATACCATTTCTTATTTTTTTCATGCGTTGTTGTTCGGATAAAGATAATTTGTTTAAATAATTTTTATTATATTCTTGACGATAAATATTTCTTGATTTTTCTAAAGATTGTATTTTAATATTAATATTTTTAATTACTTTTGATGTGTTAGGTATTAGCATATTTTTATATTTCTCTTTTTTTTGTTTTAAATCAAATATTTGTTTATTAATACTAGTAACATTAATTGATGATGATAAACGTTTATTTAAATTAATTGAAGAATTTTTTATAGATGTAGGTTTATTTTCTAATTTATCTTGAGAAGAATTTGTTTTTAATGAAGGTTCTTTTTTTAATTGAGATTCACTTTTAAATAAAGATAAAATCTGTCCCATAATATAAAATATATAAATAAAAAATAAAAATGAAATAATAAATTAAAATAAACATTATTATAGACAAATTATTAATGTTATTAATAGAAGAATTAATAAAAATTTATAATAATACATTAAAGAATAATAAGAAAAAATGGTTAAAAGAAATAATAAATAGTATAACAAGAAGTTATATATCAACAGTAACTGTATGGAATGCAAGAGAGAGATGGTTAGCGAATAAATATTATATAATATGGAAATTAAATGTAAAATATAAAAATAATAATTATAAAATATTTACATTAGAAAATTATGGGACATGGGCGAAAGTAGTAGATGTATATGATGGAGATACGCTTAAAGTTTTATTAAATTTTAGAGGAAATATAGATAAATGGGTAATAAGAATGAATGGTTATGATAGTCCAGAGATGAAACCATTAAAGAGTAAATTTGATAGAGAAAGAGAAATAGAATTAGCTATAATAGCACGGGATAAATTAAAAGAGAAGACAAGAGGAATAATATATATAAAGATCGTAGGATTTGATAAATATGGAAGATTATTATCAGATGTATATAATGAAGGATGTCATATAAATAAATGGATGATAGATAATGGTTATGGTTATTCATATCATGGAGGTAAGAAGAAGTAAAAATATTTGATAAAACTTTAGTAATAATATAAAAATTTAGTAAAAAATTTTTATATGATAAAAAGAATAATAAAAAATATTTTATTTATTTACATAGTTTAGAGTAACCAATAACACCACAAAGGATACGTTTTCCAGAATGACCAGTAGTAAGGCTATCATCGTGGTTACCTTTACCGAGATCATCTTCATCTTCATGAATAATAAAGCTTCTACCGATAACTGAGTATTTTCCTCTAAGTTTGATTAATTTATCAGTAATATCGATAGTAGAGATACCTTTAGAATTAGCGATAATATTACCAAGATCACCGACGTGTCTTTCTTTATCATTTAAGCCTCCATGTTTTTTATTGAAAGGGTTATAATGAGCACAAAGAGAGTTACAACCATCAGAAAGATCACCAGATTCATGGATATGGAATCCATGTTTTCCGGGATTAAGTCCTTCAATAATACCGAATATTTTGGTATGATTTTTATCAATTTCAATAAGATGGATAGAACCTTTAAGATTTTTATTAGAATTAGATTGTAAAACACAAATAGCTTTAATAGGATTAGATATTTTATTATTATTGACAATAAACAATATAATATATAAAAGAATAAAATAAAATAAAAAATATAAATAATAATTCATAAAAATGTATATATATAAAATAGAAAATAATAATAATAAATGAGTTGCTTATTTAATAGTTTGCAATATTTTATAAAAGATAAGTCTAGTTATGAGATAAGACAGATGATATGTGATTATTTAGAGAATAATAAACCGATAATAGATGGTTTAGAGACTAAATTCATTTTAGAACTAGAGAGTAATAATTATATAAATAATATGAGAGATCCTAGTGTATGGGGAGGAGCGATAGAAATACAAGTAGCATGTAATATATGGTGTTATAATATAAAAGTAAGGAATTATAGAGATATATTAGGGAAAGTAATAGAATTTATACCAATAAATAATAAAATAGATAAAAATATAGAATTAGAATGGACAGGTGGTCATTATGAACCAGTAAGAAAATAAATAAATAAAAAATAGAAATATATAATATATAAATTTAATTTAAGATGCCAGAAACAGAATATAATAAATGTAGGAATAGGGTGATAGAATCACATATGAAGAGTTATGAGAAGGGTAAATTAAAGTCAAGGAGTGGTAAAAAGGTAACATCAAATAAGCAAGCAATAGCGATGTCATTATCGATAGCAGATAATAAATGTGAGAAGAAGATGGGTAAAGTAGATATAGAGGAGATGATAGAGAAAGTAGAAAGTTTTATGAAGGAAAATATGAAGAATAAAAAGATATTAAAAAAGAGTGATTTAAAACGGTTTAAAGAGTATATAAGAATGAATAAAAAAAAGAATGAGATAATGAGAGCAATGAGAGCAGAGAATTTTGTATTAAGGAGATTATTGGAGACAAGATGTATAAAAAATTTAGATGGATTTACAATAGAGCAAATAGATTTTGATTAAATTTGTATATAAAGATGCTTTTTAGAAAATTTAAACATATTTTTAATTTTTTTTATTTAAAATAATAAAAAAAAAAATATATGAAAAAAAGTATTTAAAGACAATTTGTTAATATTTAAACGTATTGATAAATTTTTTTATTTAAAATAATAAAAAAATATATGAAAAAAAGTATTTAAAGACAATTTGTTAATATTTAAACGTATTGATAATTTTTTTTATTTAAAATATATATGAAAATATATGAAAAAAAGTATTTAAAGACAATTTGTTAATATTTAAACGTATTGATAAATTTTTTTATTTAAAATATATATGAAAATATATGAAAAAAAGTATTTAAAGACAATTTGTTAATATTTAAACGTATTGATAAATTTTTTTATTTATATGAATAAAAATATTTATATAATTATTGCAAATTTTTAATATTTTTCATAATATTGGTATATTATTTTTGTAAATGCATCCAATCCAAATACATTAAAAATATTTATTGGTTTATCTTCTAAATCTAATGGACCTGATCCTATTGATTTTATTAATAATAATATTACTATAACACTTTGTAAAATAAATGGTATTAATGCACGATTAAAACCTGATTGTGGTAAATTTATATCATGTTTCTTTAAATCATTCATGAATAATTCTGAAATATAATCTGATGATTTTATTTTTAATCCTACTAATACTATTATTATAAATACAAATATATATCCTATTACTTTATTTATTGATAAACCAGAACTACATATGATTAATAAATTTATTATTATGGATATTAATGTTAATATTAACATTAATTTAGTCATATACATTATATTGAATAAAACAGTTGGTATTAAAAATGCTAACAATAATAAATACATAATTGGAATACTATTGTTTCTCATATCAAATAAACTATTACCATTCTTAAAATTTAATATCATATAAAATACTAAAGTTAGTATTAATATCGGTATTAATGTATATCCATATATATTCGATATACTCTCTAAATTTATACTTCCTGAACTATTTATTGTTTGTTTTAAATTTTTATCCTTATTTGAATCTGATCTAAAAGCTAATATTACATTATTCTGTATTATTCCTACTGCTATTGCTGATCCTAATAATAAAAATAATAAATATACATATCCTAATATTTTATTTTCACTAAATAAGATTGAATGTATATTAAATAATCCTATTACAAATAAAATTATCATTAATACAAACATAAATATATATTCACTCCATTTAGATTCCTCTATTAAATTATTATCATTCCTATACTCTGATGAATACCTATATCCAAAATTATCAAATAAATAATAATATATCTGAAAGATTTTCTGAGATTTTTCTACTTTTTCATATGGTGGTCCTACTGGTTTTAATTCTTTATCTGTCATTAATGCTGTTACTTCTCCACATAATCTTTGTTTTAAAGCTGCTTGTAATATCTCTTTTTGCTGATCAGAATTTACTGATGATGAAAACTCATCTACTATTTGTGATATACTTTTACAATTCATTCCATTTCTTGCATTACATAATGTATCATTAATTAACTCATTACATTTATTTTGACTAATTGTATCTGATATATCATTACAATAATTTTTATCACAATTACCATTATTTTCTCCATAATATTTATTTAATATTTCTTGATTTTTTATCATAATTGGTAATTCATCATCTACTAAAGAACTTCCTATTTGTAATGCTTGTAATTTACCTAAATTTTCTCTTAAATTATAAGCCATTATATTTATATAATATTATATAATAATATTAGATAATTAAATATTATATTTTTTTACTTTCTTCATATTATATTATTAATTTATTTATTCTTCAGTTTTCATTTTATCATATTTTTCTTGTAATATTTTTACTGCATATACTATATTTATTATTACTATTGAAACTAATATTAATACAATAACTCCAAATCTTATTTTATTTACAAGATCACTATTATATCCTAATGATGGTAATATATTAACTATATATGCAACTATTAAAAGAATAGTTACTGCTATTACTGTTGGTGATAATAATTTTACAAATTCATTTGAAAATAATAATAAGAAATACATTACCAATCTACTTATTACATCCAAACCTGTTTTACAATCTGTTATTGTGCTAAACTTCTTTGAATAATCTGTTGTAAATAAACCTTCTAAACCTTCTGTTTCATAAGCATAATTTGTTACATCTATATCACCTAATTTTGTTAATATATCTGTAAATATTGATGTTAATATAAATACCCATTTCTTTATTGTTCCACCTCCACCTCCTAATATTCCATCTCCATTAAATTCTTTTAATATATCTCTATCTTTATCCTTTAAATAATTTATTATAAAATATATCATTGCTAATAAAATAATTGTTTGGACTATTCTATATAAATTTTTATTTAATATTAAATTTTGATCAACTGTTCCTAAATTACCTATAATACTTAATGTTAATATACCTAATATTGCAGCTATTGCACATACTATTATTACTGTTTTCTTTCTATCTCCTAAGAAATTAATAAATATATCAAATATTAATGTTATAAAACATATTAATGCTATTGCTATAAAAACAACAGCTAATATAATAAATACTCTATGATTATCTGGATTTTGTTTTAATATTACAGTGGATGCTAATATTATATTTACTAAACCAAATAATAATATTGTTAATGATATTATACTTATTAATACTAATATGAAAAATGGAAAAGTAATATTAATCTTTAATAAACTAAATATTATAAAAGTTAATAAAGCTCCTAATAATATTTGACTATATAAACTCTGAACTAAATTATTTGTTAAATAATATGCATATCCTAATTTTGAATTATCATAATCATATCCTAATAAATTCTTATATTTCTCATCTAATGTATCATAATTAAATGGAACATATGATTTTATAATATATATTATAAAACTAATGATTACTACTAATGATATCCATACATTATAATCTTTTATATAATCCATAAATCCACCTCCTACTTTTGGTTTATTCTCTTTTTCTTCTAATTTTTTATACGGATTATTATTTACTCCTTCACCACCAGTTTGATTAGATTCTGTTTGAGTTGGATTAGATTCTGTTTTAGTTTGATTAGATTCTGTTATAGTTGGATTAGATTCTGTTTTAGTTTGATTAGAATTATTATTATTACTTTTTGGAAATGTAGGCATTTTATATAATATTCTTTTATCTATTTCACAGTCACATTTACAATCATTTAATGAAAATTCTCTTGTTGGTCCCAATATTGGATTAAATTCTTCTATTAATTCACTAGATAATATACCTAATTTATCTGTAAATTTTAATCCTTTATCATTAATTTTATCATATTTTGCAGATTTACAATAACAATTACAATCTTTTTGCTTTCCTATACTTTTTAATCTAAATTTTACTTCTAAATCTGGTTTATTTGGTTTATTATCATTCTTTATTATTTCTCCTTCTTGATATGGATATTGTAATATTTTTTTATTTTTACAATATTTTGTTACATTATTTTTTTTATTATTATTAATATTTATACTTTCTCCTTCTTCTACCATTTATTTCTAATTCAAAAATGATATATATATATTATTATATATATATAAATTATTATTTATTTGAATTAAACATTATCTATTAGTTTATTAGATTTTTTTTATTAAATTAGTTTATTAATTTAATTACTCTTCCAATACCTTTTGTTTTACCTTCTCTAAAAATAAATATATCACCTTCTTCAATATATTGAGATCTAAAAGAAAATTCTAATATAACTCTAACTCTATCACCACCTCTTATAGCTTCTCCTGGTATTTGAATAAATCTAGCTGATTGCATCACATTCTTTACATTTAAAACTGGTTGATAATTTGGTCTTATAGTAGTTGAATGATCATTTAATATTAATATATCACCTTCAAATCTATTTGTTAAACTTTTTACTGTGTTTGTTATTATAAGACCTTTTTTTAATCTATTTCTTCTCATATCTAATTTTTTATTATTTGGTCTTATACATAAACATCCAGATTCTCCAGATTCTAAACTATCTGTAAATGTTCTAAAATTATCATGTATTGTTCTTACAGTTATTTCTTCAAATTTTCCAAATATTGGACCAATTAGTAATTTATCTCCTTTTTTTATTTTTCCTTTATTCATTTTACCAGATACAACTACACCAACACCTTTTATTAAATATTGATCTTCTACGTAAAAAATAATTTCATTATTATTATTAATATTATTATCAATATTATTCCAATTAAATCTTGGTTCTAAATCAATAATATGATTTCTTAATAATTCAATATTATATCCAGTTTTATTTGAAACTTTTATATATGGAATTTTATCAGTTATTTTATTTTCAGTTATATTTAAATTATTTTCAGTTATTTCATAGAGTCCATTAAATTTATATTTTTTTATTAATGAGTTAATATCATTGATAGTATTATTTAAAACATTTTCTGGAGATATATCAATTTTTGTAATAATAATAATAATAGGAATTTTTAAGGATAATGTTAATAATAAATGTTCTTTAGTCATTCTACTAACACCCATATTTGCACCAACTAATATTAAAGCATAATCAATTAAACCAGAAACTAATCCTCTCATAGTTGTTTTTAAATATTTTTCATGACCGGCTAAATCTATTAAAGTTATATATTTCTTTTCATCTATTTTTAAATAAACATGATTTATACTTGATGTTCTTCCTGTTTCTTTTTCATGTTGATGTTTCATAATTAAACTTCTAGCATAACCTCTACCATCATCCAATACATTATTTGATAAAACTGATATCAATGAACTCTTACCACTATCTACATTTCCTACAATTGCTAATCTTATCTCTATATTTTTTTTATTTATTTTAATTTCATCTTCTATTATTGACATATTTTATTAAAAATATATAAAATATTATCTTTATATATTTTATTTTTAATTCTTTATTTTTTATTTAATTTTAGTATTTTTTAATTATTAAAGAGTTTATAAAGCACCAGCACCGGGGAAACCAACGAGGTTAAAGCCGGTTCCTAAACCGATACCAGAACGGAGAGCACCAGAAGATTCTGGAAGATAGTTGTCAAGGAGAGCCATAGTAGCAGCAGCAGTGAGTGATACTAAAACAATATTTTCATAGTTCATAGTCTTACCACTACGTTGAGCCATTAAAAATAAAGTAAAAGCAACAACAACACCAATAATAAGATAGCGTAAAGTTCTACGAGCTACCTCACCTAAATCAAGATTACCCATCATTTTATTATTTATATATATAATATTATTAAGAAAATATTTTAATTAAATTGTTCTAATATAATTATAAATAAAAATTTATTTAAAAAATAATTAATTTAAAATGATTCATTTTATTTATTAAATTAGTAAAAGTATATAAAGACTATTATATAATATTTAATATATTTATAATGGACGATACAGATAATCAAGGTTTTTTAGAAGCTGATAATCCAATTCCTGGTCAAAATTATGTTTGTTTATCATTTTTATCACCAGAAGCAATTATTCAAAATAGAGAAGTATTTTTTGTAAAACATTTTCTCAATGATTTATTGAATGATAAAAAACGTTTATCAAGTTTATCAGAAAAAACAGATCCTTTAACATATGATAATGTTGTAGATATGTTTGAAACATTCAAAATTAATAATGAAGAGAGAGTAATGGAAGAATTTGAAAAAACAAATGATTTTAAGACATCTATGAGAGGAATTAAAGTTAGAGGCGTATATGATACGTTAAAGGAAGCACAGGTTAAGGCTAAATTATTACAAAAAAAAGATCCATTATTTCATGTATTTGTTGGACAAGTTGGATATTGGTTACCGTGGGACCCAGAACCGTATAAAATAGCAAATAATGAATATTGTGATGAACAATTGAATGAGATGATGAAGAGATATAAAGATAATAAAAATTATAAGGATATGTTATTTGAAGAAGATAAAAGAAGTCGTATTAATGAGGCTAAGAAGAATTCTAATCAAAATAAAACATCAGATGAAGTTTCAAAGGATCAAGAGAAAATTAAAGAAATACATGAAATTGTTGATGAGAAACAGAGTATTTTCAGAGAAAAACAAGAATCAAATGATCAGGGTTCTAGCAATAATGATCCATTAGGAGTAAATTCTCAATTTTCTGATCCATGGATGGCTAGAAAGATGGCTCAAGATAAAGAAAATAATGTAAAAGAAGTATAAAGATTCTTGATATGATTTGAATAAAATAAAATAATAAAAATAAATATATTATAATATAATATATTTATACATGAGAAGTGTTATATTATTATTAGTAATTATAGGAATTATATTTATAGCAGTTGGTTATATAAAATCGAATCAGTCATGTCCTCCACCAATAGTTCAATATAGATATTATCCAAGAACATTTGAGGAAGAGCAAACAAATCCAGTTCCAGTTAGTGCAATATTTGGTAAAATGTTTAATAATGCAGATGCATGGGAAGATAGAAATGGTTTATTATATATTCCAAGAACTAAACAAATATCTAATTTATATGATTCTCAATAAATTTTATTCATATTTTCCTACACCTTCGTAAAATTCTGTTTGTAATATTTCTCTAATATCTGTTTCTATTATTTCATCTTGATCAATTATTAAATAAAATAAATATTTATTAATATCATGAATACTAATTGAATTATTTAAATTTTTTAAAGATATAATCTCATTTTTATTATTAATTGATAATTTAATTTTTTTTAAACTTTCTAAGTAATATAAAATATATATTAAATCATTTTTCCATCTTTGATAACTAAAATATTTAAAAAATTTTAGACTTAATTTATTAATATTAATTTTTTTGTCATGATTATTATCTAAAGATTTTAGGAATAAATTAAGATTATTTAATAATTTATTATTATTTAATAATTTAATAGATAAACCGATTTCAAGGCTTTCTTTATTTATTTTAGGTATATTTAAATATTTTTCTAATAAAATATTTCCATTTAATAATAAAGCACTATCAGATTTATAGTATTTATTATGTAATTCATTAACAATGGTTTGAAATACATGATAAGAATTTAAATTATTAACTTTTATTTTTAGTCCTAAATTTTTTCTTAAATCATTTAAATAAGATTTCTTGATATTATATAACCATCCATTTAACATAATACCATGCATAGCATCAATCCATCCTTTATTATCATATACATAATCATTTAATTTTAATTTATAACTATTTTCTACAATATATGATATTATTCTACATAATGATCTCATATGAGTTAAAGGGATATTATCAAATATTCTTAATTCAACACCATTTCCTATAGTCATACCTATACCACTTTCTCTATGCCAAGGTCTTTCAGGATCTCTAGAACCAAATGTTCTAAAATCACTACTAAAACCACTTACAGCACCTGGTTCTTTTTTTTTCAATGATTCTGATAATTTATTACATAAATTAACTTTATCAGATCCATCAAATTTCAAACCTTTTCTCCATAATGGTTTAGCAACAGCATATCTACCAATACCACTATTAAATTTTCTAACATCACTTCCAGCAAAATTTCCCCAACCTATTCTACCAACTCTAAAGGAACCTTTAATTTTCTTTTTAGAACTTCCAATAGATTGATCATCACCTGAAAAATAAGCGGTCATTAAAAGAGGTTCTATCCATTGAACCATATTAGCAAAATTTTCATGTTTATAAATAAATTCTTCTAAACTAATATTTTGTTTATATGGTAATGTAATAGTTATATGAAAACTTCCTAAATAATCTTGATATGAATCTTCTCTTAATAATAATTTATTATTTTTTATATCTTTAATAAGTTTTAAATGACTACTCATACCATAATTAAATCTTTTAATATCATATGTAAAATTTGTTAAATCCCCAAATCTTTTTCTCATAATATTTTTAAATAAATATTCTCTAAAAAATAATTGATTAATTTGGAAATTGAAAGTTCCTAAGATATTTAATTTATCTTTTATTTTTTTACCTTTTTTATATTTTTCAATGATATCAACAATAGGTCTATCTGTTACAAATTCAGGCATATTTTCATAATCATTTTTATAACCTGGTAAAGGTGATAATACAACTTTACCATCACATATTCTACCGGTAGGTTCATAAGGAATGTTTTTAAAAAAATTATATAAAACATTAGCGGTTTGATCAGTAATTTTATTATTTTGGTAAATTTTTTTAATTTTATCAATAGATAGATATTCTTCATAAAACATTTTGGTAGGAGCAACAATGAAATGATTTAAAA
>Ga0194117_10000696_pt1 | contig 42875 bp, 23 predicted proteins | sample TA2MahsurfametaG_FD_160579 | JGI IMG/M metagenome (GOLD analysis project Ga0194117, IMG submission 160579) | Freshwater microbial communities from Lake Tanganyika, Tanzania - TA2015009 Mahale N1 surface | ecosystem: Environmental > Aquatic > Freshwater > Lake | place: Tanzania: Lake Tanganyika... | reverse complement strand
TTTTTTGCATTCGAATACACAATACCAATAATAATTGGAATAGCTACTGCAATATAAAGTGGTTGACCAGTACAAAGTACTATGAAGTTTACCATGATTTCAATTAAAATCGATTGACCGTACTCAAAATCCATTACTAAATTACGATCAATGATTCTTTGATGATAGTCAACGTCAACTACAGGTCTTTGAGAAAGTTAAAGGATCTGATGTGCATTTAATCTTCTATTTTTCTACAGAGATGCTCATAGAGAGCAAGTGAGCCATAATTTGTATAAAGAGTTAAGACTAATCCTCTAAAGAAAATAAGTCCTATATAGATAACTCCGAAGATAACATATGTCCAGAAAATGTCTTATTTCAAACTCTTTCCAATTACATAGGACATGTAATATTTAAAGGAAGGAGCTGCAAACAACGCAAAAATGACGATAAACTCTGATTTTTTGTGTATGAAACCAAACAATTAAAAGAAGGTAGCTTTTTATAAATGTTAAATGGGTTTGTCCTCTACTCTAGGAGCGATAGCAATACCTGAAAGTATATCTTTTCTTCCGATTTCGGGTATTTTCTCGATATGACTAGTTTCTTCGTGATGATTCATGAAAACTTCATTGAGTAAACTACGTGGGTTATTTTTTAGTTTAGTAAACTATCCAAACTAGAAAGTGCTTCTATCGATGGTTAAAATAAAATCAGCAAGTTTAAAGTAATTCCAATAGATGTTATTAGCAATCAAAGTCATTTTGTTGTTAGCCCTTCTTTAAATAATTGTATTTTTCAATAGTTACTCATCTTCAAGCAGAAGAGGTTTATCAATTAACAAGTAGTCCACATTGTTGTAGAGAGCTCTAGCTAGCTCAATTCTGGTTTCATGTCACTCTGAAAATTTTATATACTACTACTCTCCTCCTCTATTCGAAGCTGAATTTACTTTTTCTTATAGATCTTATAGCTGGGTAATTTTTAATATTTTATGGTATTTAGCTTCATCATAATTTGAGTAGAAACAGATATTGTTCCTTAGCGTGTCAGGTAACATAAAATTCTTTGATGTTATTTTTGTAGCTGATGAACCCAGTGGTTTATTGATAAGTATCTCAATATAGTAGTCTTCAGGAAAAATGAGGGCGTCCACCTTGCAAACCATCATAACAACCAATCCTTTTTATATCGGTAAGTCGTGAAGGCGAGGTAAATTAAGAGCTTTTCTTTTTTAGGTTTTTATCTTTATACCTTCAAGTTCATTGTAAAGCGAGCTGGAGCTTAGCATTCTACGAGGTTATATTTCTTTCAACTCTTGACCAGACTAAGTCCTCAATGGGTTCTCATTAAAAACTTATTTCTTTTATGATTCTTACTCGCCTTATTCTTTCGGAAATTTGTATTAAAAACAATCTCCGATGTTTTAAGCAAAAACATGGCTATCGTGGGGAATATTTGAAAAACGAATATCTTTTATGAATGCTTTTGAAACTGTTTGTAACTCATGCTTGATTTGTCTGTATGCTTCAAGTGCTTTAAGAGTTGTAAAAAAACCATAGACAATGTATCTCATGGGATAGAAAGTAGTTGTTAGGAACAAGACTGCATAGTAAGCATTCGCAAACGCAATCGATCCATTATGTGCTAAAGCAAAAAATGTAATAGCAGATAACACAATACACATCTAACCAAATGTTTGACCTAGAATATACAGCAGATTTATTTTAATATTTCTGTTTGTTTAGAGTGACTTTTCTACGACTAAAAGTTGATAAACATAGTCGTGCATACGTTCGAATGCTGCGTTCATGAGATTTGATAATGATCTTCGTGCATACTTCTATCTCTAAGCTACTCTTCTTCGTGCTATCTTCATGTTACCATAGGCAATATAGCCTGTCAGTGCGATCCCAATCCAAAGTACCAAGTAGACACCGATTACTATGAGAGAGTAGGGCGAAACGTAGATGAAAGTAAAAGCAAGAGCTCCCACAACAAGAATAATTGAAGTGATGAGATAGGGTACATAGAAAAGAGCTTCACCTATCAAATCAACATCCAAATACTTAATTCTCCCTTTTAAAGCAGGATACTTATCTTCCTGTAAATAAAAAATCGTGCGCATAAACGTATTTTGTAAATGTAGTTTGACATTCATCCCTATATTGCTTGAAAGGTTTAGCGTATACTTGATTAACAAAAATTTACGTTGAGAAGGAAGAAACGCGCCAACATCGTACCTGCAACCACATAAATCTGATAATAATCTCCGGATGTCCCAATCACTGCCTTAGCGAGTTGTGATTGGAAGTAAATCGGCACCAATGACGAACAACCTGAAATGATACTCATAATGATGAGGAAAATGAAAGGGCCTTTTTCCATTTTGAGCAGTTAGGCAGTAATATTAAACTGTTTGTTCTCATCTTTTCGTCTAAAATATTTCTCAAGAATAGTAGTTGTTGAGAGCATAGGTGCGTAGTTATCGTTGTATCTCAGCAGAGACTATCCTAAATGAAATCTAAGCTACTTTTGATGCCTCCGGTGATGTAGTTATAGAGCATACCGATTCTGTTGAAAAAGAAAAACTTATTCCATATGTTTTGATTAGGCTGAATCTGGGAATTGGAGTCGTATTCATATTCGTTCTCGTCTGGTTTGGGTTTAGCTGGAAACCTTTCCTACTCTATCATGCTTTCTTAATTAAGATAAAATATGACTCAAAAGTTTTGGTATGATAATTCAAAGTAGTAAATACCTAGCCATAAAAAAATAGCGTATATTAAATCCAGAAAAAATAACAAAAGATGGCGATTCTAAATACAAATTCGCTAGAGCTTGAATTGTTCGTTAAGTTGAAGTAATACATTTACAAATATAGAGCATTCAAGAAATCATCAACGCCTTTTGGGTTATGAATACTCTCCTTTGTTTATTCTTACATTTTATCTCTCTAACTTAACAAAAAAAATCGAATAATTCAGTTTTTTTATTTTAGTTGAATGAACAATTAAATCATTATGTTTAAACTCTATCACAAAAGATGGTATGATGTCCGTAGTGCTTCTTGACACATTACTTCGAACAATATCTCACTATCTTGCACACACATACGAAATAGACTTACTTTGATTACTTGCCACATCCAGCGCAAATCTTTAAATCCTCAGCCTAAAATAAGTAGCAATGCTAGATTTTTGATTCTTCATTTTGCCAATTGCCTTGAAACACTAAGCCTAAACCTAAATGAGGATAAATTATCTCAAGGATTTTTTTGTTCTTTGTAGGTGGCTCTCCTAAATAGCATACAGCTCCTTTTATCGTCCAACCAGAGTTGATACCATACTTGATGCAACCTTAAAAACTCGCCATTTTGGTTGTTCTAAAATAAGTGAAAATAGTCTATACAACTCCTCTTTTAAATTATATCTCAAAACCTGCCTTTAATGACCTCAAGTGTGTAGATTACCCAATCTTGGTGTTTGTACAGGCGAATTCTAACCGTTTCAAGCCTTCAAGCGTGTTTTATAGAGTAGAATTTAAGGAAAGTGACAAATTCTAACGATTTTGTGTAAGAATTATAAGAGTCATTATTAAATCAATATACAAAAAGATCAGGAATTGAGTTGAATGCTTCTACTATTATACTTAGGATTAATAGTTTAGAATGTTTTCAATTGAGTTAGGCAGAATTATTTCTCACGACTTGCACTCAAGAGAGATTCTTGCAACTTTTGTTTCAAAATGCTGTTTTTACGCTATATAAACCTATTTTTACCTGTTGAGAGCTAGTAATATGCAACTTTTATTATAAGTAATCTCGATGAGTCAAGCGCCCACGCTTGATTCGTTACTCTTGAATCTTTTGTAAAAAGATACGAGAGGATTCCATATTTATATGAGCTTTCTAGACTAGTTGCTTTTTATGTTAGATTTGGGCTTCTTTGGCAGATTTCAAATTATCTTCATTTTCGATACTTAATGATCGAACAATATTAGCTCCACTTTTATTTATTTATCTTACTTTTTTAACTGATTGAATGATCCGTCTTTTTTATTACCTTATTTTTTCAGCCCGGCTACAAATGTCTTTAGACAGCTACTTTTGTATTTATTAAATTTTCTTCATTATTGATGGATTACCTGCTTTGATTATTCTTTTTCTTTCATGGTTTGCGCACGTATCTACATAACTCTTTCATATTTTCGACGAGCCATTTACAAAGTCCTCAGGTTTCTTTGTTTCTATGCTTCGATAAACTTGATTCTGTTATTGAGAAGTATCTATTATTCCTTGGCCCTATTTATAGTTTACTGAATTTCAAATCTAGAAAAACCTGTTTTTCTCAAACTGACTTCACTAGGAATATGCAGACTCTGCTGGTTTTGATGAGTCCTTTAACTTATCTCCGCCACTTTAGTGGTTAGCTATTGCCAGAAATCACGATCAGGTGTATTAACTGCAGTTGAGATCATAAATTTATTTATCCCATTTTAAGCATTGCCAACCGTATCATCCATATTATATTAAAATAGACGTTAGGATGACTAAAAACACAAACAAAACACGCACCTATGAAAATATTGAGTTTCTTGTATCCATTGGAGAATTTAAACTCAGGCTATCCATACCGAAAAATACGACTGTTGGCGGATTAATTGCAATTGTTAAAGGATACTAAGCTCTTCATCTTTAGTATGGTCCTTACGGCACCAGCTTTTTAGGATTAGCAAGTGCTACTATGAACCCTTTGCTAGACTATTGGCTTACACAACCTCAGCTCGATTTCACCAAGTTTAAAAAGAAAATTTAGTTGAGATCTCTTTACTCATGTTAGAGGCGATCTTAAAAACTTTTTACTGGAGATTTTTAATTCTTGGTTTGTCTAGGTGCTGGCGCTTGTGGTGCAGTCTATCTTGTTAGAAACAGAGTAAGCGGTACTGTACAGGCATTGAAAAGAGTTTCAAAATCAACAATCAAAGATTATCAAGGTTTGATGACACAATTTCGCTAAAGAAAAAATCTAATCAGAATGGGCAATAACTCACATACAGTAAACATGCATGCCTGCTTTTAATCTAAGAATCATTTCAATTTCCTAATGGATTACTATCCTGGAGGTGAGCTATTCTTGCATCTCTCTAAAAGAAACAATCTGACTTCTAGCCAAATAAAAAGTTATTTTTGTTAAATTCTGCTAGCAATGGAGTACATTCACAAAAGAAAAGTATTATATAGAGATCTTAAACCTTAAAATATTTTCGTTGACATCTCGGGGCATCTCAGAATTGGAGATTTTGGGATGAGCAAATGTGATTTCGAATAAGATGATTTCGCTGATTCTGTTTGTGGTTCTGCATAATACATGGCCCCTTAAGTCCTCGAAAACCAAAACTATAACTTTGCTGCAGATTTCTACTCTATTGGTGCAATTTTGTATTAATTTCTTACTGGGATGCCTCCTTACTATAATTAGAAGAGATAAAATGATGAGTAAAAGTTAATTCTCATGAAAAATATGTCCCTCGATTTAACAAAAGCTACTTCAGATCCCTACCTTCAGCAGCTTTTGGTAAATCTTTTGCATCCTAATCCAGATAAACGTATAAGTAATTTCCAATAAATAAAAAACTCACCCTGGCTTGCAGGAGTAGATTGGAAATCTTTGTAACTTAAACAAGAAACAATGCCTTTTGCTCCAGATCCTTCAGCTCCTATATAGTGTTACATCGGCAAATAATTTCTAGCTCTCCAAGGCGAAGTTCATTAAATTAACATGCATTCCTAAGAATAACCTTTTGTGAGTTAGATTTCTGATGCTTTTTAGTATATAAGGCCTGAAAGTCGTAAAAATCTAGGACTTGAGTTTGATTCATCTCATTTGGTGAAACCAAAGACTAAAGTCTCAATGAAATAAAAGAAGTAAAAACTACCAAAAAAAGCTAATCTATCTGTAGCTCTTTTTGATAGAGAATAAACTATATGTGAGTCTGTTTGTTCATAGCCTCGCACAGTCAAAACAACCAAGGCTTAAAATAAATAAAACTTAGGAATTTTACATCAAGATAAAAGTAAAAAAGTAGTGGTAAATTTAAGTAAACAAGGAAGTACAGTATTTTTTGGAAAGACAAATCATCACTCTTAAGTGCCTTCTTCAAATCGCCAAAAAACTCAAAGAAGTATTATGACTCCAGTAAATCATAATTCAAGTGATAGCAGTTCTAAAACTGAAATGTCATCAAAGGCAACAAGCAGAGGGCGATAATTGTTTCGAGGCTAGAGCCGAGAATGCAAAAGCAAAGGAAAATCTAAGGACAAAACTTTAAAATAAAGCAGTTTAAGTAAAAATGGTCCCATGCGTAAAAAATAGGAAAAAAGAGTTCTTCCAACATGTAGTTTCAAGATCAAACTAGGGTGATAGTTTTTTTATGCTTTTTGTACTTTTATTCTCATCTTATAATTTACGTTTTTAATAGCAATTAATGATGATTTTTAAATATTAGATAATTTAAAAACTATACTTATGGATTCTATCTATGCAATCAACCCTATGATTCCTCTTATAAGTAACAGATATAAGACTCAGTTTCATTTTTCTGCTGCATTCTCTATGCAGGAATTTTTTAGTTTGGTTACAATCGAATCATTTAGAAATTTTATCTATGGATGGAAGGTTCAAGCACTTTCAAGATTCAAGTCTATCTTTTTTTGGTCAACTTACCATTCATCCTTTTCATTTTGTTCGGACTCATGAACAACAAATCTATAATAACCTTGGATACTTCACTCAAAATAGATTCGACTTTCATTTTACTTGTCTCCAGCTATATTTGCTATTTAGAATAGTCAAGGCAGACACCTTTACGAGGATTTGTTGTCTTGAAAGATACTATAGTGGTTATAATATCAATTTTGATTTTAGCGAAGATAGAAATATAGGGGACATAAACCTTATCTATACATGTTTTGATGATTACTCTCTATTTGTTTCATCTGATTTCGCAAGCTTACACCAATGAGATATAAGAGAAGTTGTTACTTTTACTAGGATTTCGATAAAAAAATACTTACAAAGCTATTTATCTACTGACAGAAAAAAGCCATTCGTCCAATTTTCTCGAAATTAAAGATATCATCTCAACTCATGAGAAAAAAATCTAATAATAGCTTCAAGATTATGATAGGATCGCAAATTTAATGAAGAGATCAAAAGAAGAACTTCAAATTTTGAACAACTTTGCAAAGCTTTTCATTCCTATCAAAACTGCCTATGAAATACATTAGTAACTCATTAAATAGAGATGCAAAAAACAATATGAAAAACGATGGTAAACAAAACATCATCATTAGTTTTAAGCATAGGTCTAGAACAACCAAGAATAAGAATCTTGTTCTAAAGGCGTTTCCTTTAATCAATCAGCTAGCACCCTCTTTGTCAAAAGAACATTTACAAATGATTCAATTTTTTAGGTTGAAGATTTTTCGGAAAGAAAAGAGGAGGATGAAACATTAATCTATAAAGTCATCAAGTATGTGTGTTACCCTCTATTTCTATCTGTCCAAATAACGGGTAGATTCAGATACTTTATGGACTACCTAATCGTCTTACTCTTAATAGTTACTATGTACTTCTTGGCAGATTCTCTTGCCTCCCTTTCTTTATACTTTGCAGGAAATCGCAATATTATAAGTCTTGTGTATAGTTTGATACTTTCCTATCCTACGGGTAGTTACTTCATTCGTCTTTCTGCCGGAGCGAATGATTACGACTTCCTTGGTATTTTTATACAAAGTCTAATTTTCAAGTTATTAATTTTCAGTGTATCAATGGTCCTGCAAAATTTCTGTAAATTATGTGTTATTTAGTTTCTAATGTGAATTTACTAGAGTCAGGAATGTCAGTTTTCATAAGTTAGGTTATTAGAATGTTTAGTTTCTTTTTAATGGGCTTTTATCTGACTTGGAAAAGATTCGCTATGAGAAACAGCAATTTCAAAATATTTTTAATCATCTACATCTGTGCTTAAATACTTAAGATCATTCAGGAAAATGTGATTTATAACATCTGATGGAATCAAAATTAGTGATCTCTTTGATTGTTTATATTATTATACCATTTTTTTTTATAAAATCATCGTTTTATAATTTGATCTCGATCAACAAACACTGCTATCTGTTTTGACCCAATAAAAAGTATGATCATCGAAACTATAGGCTGGCGCCAGTCCATTCGAACAATTTTGATCCTCTCCACTTTAGTTACAAACTTTTATTAATTTCATCTGCTCATCATAGAAAACTTCGTATGCCGGATGGAGATACGACAAATCATGAGGTGGCAAATGTGGGACGATATCTTTGTAGTGAATAACTCTGTAAATTTGTGGAATCAATGAATGTAAAAATTGTGCCAAATTAGAGTTACCAATTCTTGGACATCCATATACATAAAGCTATTTAATTTTTGCTACATATTTTTTATTTAATTGAAGAGCTTTGTTAAAAGATTATTACCTGTTACCAAACCAAGAGCACCTCCAAGACTGTGTCCTGTAATGGCGATCGTAGCAGTTGGATAAGCAGTCAACAAAGAGCTCAATTTATCTAAAACTTTAGTTGAGACAGAAAGGTATGCATTAAAGAATCCGGTGTGTATTTTGCATCCTGTGCACCTGGAATCTAATTTATAATCCATGAGTCTAAAATCAGCATCTGAAACCCAATTCTGCGCGGCTGTAGTTCCTCTCCAAGAAATCACAATTGAATTTTTATTTTGATCATAACCTATAAAGCCGCTGATCTGAGTGTTTGTATTTTCGATTTGTGTAACATTTCTAAGGTAGGGATAATCTTTGCATATTCTGCAGCTCCAAGATTGTATTTGCTGGGTTGAGCAATGTGTGATTGCTGCTAATTTAGCATGATTGATAGCTATATTTTAGTTGTAGCCAGCTAAGGCAACAGTGACCAGGACTAGCCCTAATAATAAACGCATATGAATTTATAGATTTATAATCGAAAATTGAATAAAGTTATCATTAATAAAATTGATGTTTGGGCAAAGGCATTTCTATCTTTGATTCTTAATATACCCCATAAAATATAACATACTTTTATTGTCAATAAGATTAAATGTATAATTTCAACCAAGCAAAAAAGAACTAAATAAATTTAAAGCGAAAACTATGTCTCAGCTTCAAAGAACAACGCAGGCTCTAACATTACAACTCACAAGTCAAACCTAGACTACTCTAACACTATGATGCGAGAGTTAATGCATTCATCAAACAAGTATTATTGTATTTATGAAGATCGAAGAAAGCCCCAGAGATTAAAGTAAAATCATAAAAAAACATGCATCTGCAAACTTAATTCCATTCAAATTTACCATCAAATAGTCAAGAGCTGGAGGTGGTATCAACCTGAAAAGTTCAATGGTTGATGAAAAAGAACCCCAAAGTATCTGGAGAGCATCAGATTACAAGCCTATTAGTAAATACGAGTTTCGATAAAGAGATAAAGACAAAGAAATTCCTCCTAAACTCAATCCGAAGTCCTTGATGTATCGACGTTGGAAGCATGAAAGACAGTAAATACTGCAAAAACAGGCAAAAAAACGAGAGCAAAGGACATAACAGAGCAAAATTAATAATTCAAATCATCTTTAAACTTTGTATTCGATAAAACCATTTGAAGACAATAGATCTGACATTCCTTCAATTAGTGAAGGAAACATAAGTTTACGCTATTCAGTGAACTCTTAGATAGAGAATATCTAAAAAGAAGCCAGGTAATATTAAAAGAAGCAAGAAATTTTTGAGAAAAAAACTCATTTCAAAAGACTAGCAAATTTATAGCAAGTAATAACTGATCCAAAGGCTAAACAGTCTATAAGAAATCTGTTAATAAAGGAAGGAAAAACACGTCCAAAAGCACACCTGCTGGGATAAGAAGATGAGACTGATTTACTGAAGCAAATCATATAAAAAGGTTCGAAACTAGACACAATTTGACCATTAACAGCAAAAATCATATGTTTCTCATTATTGTTTCTCTTGTTACTTATTAGATGATATTTATTTCATAATCACATTTTAAATAGCTACACGGTAGCCTTCTTGAGGGCTCTTAAATTTGCCTCCTCTCTTTATCTGAGGTTCTCTTATTTCTATCCCTTTTTCTACTTCTTAACGTGACGTGTTGTCTTTTTAATGATATGCTTGGTCTTGAACTAATCACTAGATTCTTCTCCAATGATAGTCAACTTTACTTTAGGAGCATCTTACTCGCATCCAATTTGAGTAAAGGAAAGCTTGTTTCTTTTTATTGGAATGATTTCTGACTACCATTCAGGTTCGAAGTTCTCTTCCCAACCATAATGGAACTCATAATCATAACTGTCTCTAAGTGGAAGTTTTCTGATAATATCCTTAAAATCTAACGCGATTTAAGTTTCTCTTATTTGCATATCTGAATGATCTTTAGAGTAAAGAATCTGTAAAGCTTTTTCATCAATTTCTAGTTTTTCTTTAAGCAAATAAAGGAATTTCAAAGTGATAATAGTATTGGACTCAACTAACCATATTATCTCAGATTATTTTGCCCTTTTGAATATCTTTTTATTTCCATACAAATCCTCTCCTTCATCGATGGAATACTATACGACAAAGTTATTATAGTTGTTGTGATTCCATTTTGAGTGATTTAGTAAATTGAGTTTAAATTAGAGTCTTTCGAAGCCAGTAAGGGGATGAGCATTTGAAAATACCTCTATTCTAAATCTAACTTTAAATCTATCTTTTTGACTCTTCTTATAAAACTCTAATATCTTTTTCACTATGTTTTGAGTTTATTTCTGAGGTTATTTGCTTCTATCTAAAAGTGCTCTTTAGGTTGCGATGGTCGAACCACTTTGTTGTTGTGAGAAATCATTTGACTTTTATTTCTCATGGTCTATTGCCTTTTCTTTCCATTAGTTAGCACTATATGTTCTTTTGACAATATTATAAATGAAAGAATTTGTAATTTCATATGATCTTTCAACCGTTTATTGTGCTTTCTCACTTAAAACGTTGACTTTGAATCTACTCAAGATACTACCTTCGACGATTTCATGGAAATCTAAAGTATCAATTTTAATTGGAAGACGAATCAGCTTATCATAATACAACTTTAGGATGAAGTTGTCATTAGAATTTGATAGTATACTCAAAGTAGTCATAAAAGTGGTCGAACCGAGCCAATTACTTAAATATTGAGTTGGAGAATAAGAAATGTTGTAGGTCTCATTTTCATTTGCATTTTTTCTTGGTACAACCATATTTAGGATTGAACCAGGAATACTCTTAATTCCTGACCACATACCAGATCTAAATTATAAAATATTTACAATGCGCCTTTCAAAACTGTACCTACACCAATATTTATATATTTTTTCTTGACAATAGTATCTACTATCTTATTGTTTTAGCTTGAAGGATTGAAGCAGACAGCGAATTAGGGAATATTCATTAAATGCCGATCTTTTACAGGATCGAATATCTTTTTACGTAAAGTATTGTTGGTCAAAAGTTATAAAGGAACAGATGAAATGAAGTTACCTGAAGTGTATTTAGTGATTCTCGTATTTTTGTCTTGATCAGCTTTGAAGAACTAGTAGATGAAGAAATCGTAGAAAGATGATGCATCAGTGGCTTACCATTCTTTATTCGCTTAGAAGAACTGATGGAAGAAAGGTAAACTGGATGTAGCTATAATAGCCGCCCATAGTGGCATGTTCGGCATAGTATTTTTATTTAAAAAGGCCAATCTTTACCTATTCACGTCTATAACTGTGAAGTTCAAGAAAATTTTTCTTTTTGAGACCTAATAGAACTCAGATAAAGAAATATTTGGGCTAAGACGTGAGTCTTTGAGTTTTTCGGTTATGTAGGAGTTAAGTTTGAATGTTGAAAGCAACTTGTTTATGAGTAAGGCTTTTGTCACAAATGATGCATTATTTACACCTACACTGATCGAATTGTTAGTGGCAATTGAGTTGCAAATAATACCTTGAATCAAACTACCAAAGGTATTATATATCATTGTAGCAATGCTTTTAAAAGACTCAAAAGATTTCTAGCTTAAATTTCTGTATTAGTGTCTATGCGAAAGATTACATAAGTAGTCATATCCAAACTTCTTACTGATCTATAAGGGATATTTGTCAATTAAAGGGCTGTCAGAAATATTTTGAATAGTTTGAGCTGTTTAATCAAGTATCTTAGCTTCAGTTTGAAGGATCATTTCCTTTTCATGTTCATAAATAAGTTTGATTTCTTCAAACTATTTAGGGAGGAGGGTATATTGATAGTCTCTTCTCCTTAAAGTGTCGATTCTATCGAAGAAACTAGTGTTGTGTTTTTAAAGCTCTTCGAGTAAGACTCTATGTCTGTGTGAGGAATTGTTGGCCCAAGAATAAGTATCAAAATAAGTTTCAATTTTTGCTTAATTTTCAATCGAGTTTGTAATATACTTAAGTTTGTACATTTACTTCCTGATTTCTTACAAAGAGAATCCCATACAGAGCAAAAATCCGAAGACAGAATGGAAATTTGCACAGGTAATAGCTTTAATATTACCAATCTGTTCATCATTTGATTTTGCAATAATTGGTTAGCAGACTCCGTTTACTTTTTATATTTTAGCTTGTTTGGCTTGAGCTATTCTGTCTGCCATAATTTTACCAATGTTTTGATATAGCCCACCAAAGTAGCTGTTTGATGACTAAACACCTTCCAATATCAAATGGACATCACTATCAATATCTTTGTTTTCAATAGTCTGCACAACTGCTTATTTTAGCTCTTTATATCTATAAACTGGTTATGCGAAGCTGTTACTCTTTTTTTGTGCTTGCAAGGCCAGAATATTAAAGACCTTTTCTTGGTAGAATTTACCAGTACTTTGAATTGACAGTTACCATTAAATATCGAGTAAAGGCAGTGAAAATTTATATCTCACCATTTTGGCTAGTAAAATATACACGTATCTCACAATATTTTCTTAGTGATTTGGATAATTTTCGCTCAAATATGAAAACTCTTTTTAAGATTTCTAAATGGTATCTTTACAGTTATTAATATACATTTCTGCAACGACTCTGTAAACTTATTGAGAAAGCTTATTAATTTTATCGAATTCAATAATGAAAGGATAGCTTAGTTTAGAATTTCCGAGTTCACTAAGTGAGACATCTTCGAGTGCATAGTACCTTGGTATGAATTTTCCGAGAATGCCTTCGTAGATGTAGATCAGTTTGTTAGCAATTTATTTCTTTTTGAAAATGTTGATTATTTACACAGAATTAGGACTTTTGAACTGTTTATCTTCGTAAAGGATCGACTCAGTTAGGAAAATCATTTATTTCAGAGTAACTAGTAAGTATTTCATATCTTAGAAGAAACAATTATTGATGTCTTGTAGAATTTTCAGCTTTTCAGTAGAATAGTTAACTCCACTAACCTTCTGTGCCTCTTCAACTTTACTTTTGAGCTTACTATCTACACACCAATAGATGACCTACATTTCAACAAGAGTTAAGCTAAAAGAATCGATGGGCCCTGGTTTAATATTCTTTTTAATTTTGTTTCTTAGCTTTTAGGAGTTTTGATCAGTCGGTTGAAGCTTTAGAACTGGAGTTTTCTCAATGATATTTTTAACGAAACTGTCTTTAGTGGTGATTTATTTCATAAAGTTGATTTACTAGGGTAAAGGATTAGTTTCTGAATAGTTTTTGTATAAATTAAGAAGAATTCCCAAAGCTGCATTCTTCTTTCTTTTTATATTTTCTTCTGTTTCAATCGAAATTCCGAAGACTTGTCCTACATTTACTTGTTCATCAAAAATGAAAACCAAAAGATCATCTAGTTGTCGTACTTACTCTTTGTCGTTACTGTCTGATGTATCTGCTTTTCTTTAATACAATATTTAGAATAGAGTTCTAGCAGATATCGTAGGACCATTATTTTTATTTTTAAAAATTTATTCTTTGATCATTGCATGCATTCTAGTTATAAGTGCCTCTTTTGATTTGTATTTAAGAACGAATTTATATTACCGATCAAGCCATTTTTAAGCACCTTTATTATCATCTTTTAATGAGGAAATAGTATTTAGTGCTACCTTTTAACTATTCTTGTGCTTGATTAGATCCTCAAGGTATCTGATCTTCATATTTTAGTGATTCTAGAAATTGTATTCATTTATGAAATTATAGAAGGAATCTGTGATGTAAAGATTCAAACTATTATTTTGGAACTGCTTGAACTCCTTTTTGAAAAAATCGATAATTTAACAGTAGTACAGAGGTTCTGGATCTTAAGCTCGATAATTATTATTTTCATTGTAGAAAAGGTCTATATAATTGGTACTTTTGACATGGACAGTAAGTTTTCTGATCTCAGCCACCCCTTTCAACTTGCCATTCTCATCTCTTCCTTTTACTAACAAATAGATTAGTTGTGTCATTTTTTTGAGACTAACACTGACATCAAACAGTTGCACTTCGTAAAAGTGGTCTTTAGGATATTATTTTTTTATCTTATCTTCAGTCTCCTTCTTTTTGTCCTTTTTAAACTTTTCTTAGTTTTATCTGGTTAAGTCTGCCTCGTATTTTTTCACAAATTCTGAATAATACTCATTGTAATATCCTTCAAGGCCTAAGTTTTTGGCAATTTAATCAAAATTTCTTTATTTGTAGAGATGTGAAAAGTTGATTCGATTTAGCTCCTCTTCTAAAGGTATGTCTTGAGAAGTTGTAATAATCGGATTTTTATTATTCAATCTTTTTTGATAGTCGTAATCTGAAGCTACAAACTTCATGAAAGTATAGTATCTGTTGTATCTATCAACTACTTCCCTATTGTCTTTGATTCTCAAGTGAATGAAAAAGATGTTAACTATGCTTAAACTTAAATTTGAAGATGAAGATGCTTTTTCATATAAGTGTTTACCTGGTTCATTTTCACTAACCAAACTACGGTATCTCTAGATGTTGGAAGGGTTGAAGAGTGCTTTAAATTGGTCCTAAATGATTCTGTTTCTGTCATTGATGTCAATTTATCTTTGTCGGATAAAGAAGTTTACTTGCTTACCATACAGTTGTACTTTCTATTGTACATTATTTTCTCTGAGATTCTGTAAGTTTCTGCCTTGATTGAATTGATCATATTTTAACTTGAGGTGGAGATGGAAAATATCATTAATTTGTTTAATAAAAGCTTTATCTTATTACTTTTTATCAATCTCGTCGTTGTTACTTAGTTTCCAATCAGGCCACATTTCCTGTACTAATACTTTGTTATCAAACGACTATAAATTTATATTTCTATCAGCATTTGGATAGGCCTCAACAATCTTAAGACCGAATCTTAGCAATGGTATTTATTTTATCATCCAATGCTCAATCTGACTCCAAGCTGATGTTTCTTTACCTTCTTTTGTATTGAAAAATACACTAAGTCCATTTGATACCGCTGTCCATAACCCAAAAATATTCTTTAGTTATTGCATTGCGATTGCGCTTCTATTCTTTTGTTATTTTAGATTACGCATCTGATTTTAGGTGAGTTGATATCTACTTCCGTCAAGATAGTCCAATCCGAAACCCAAAAGAATAGTTGCTCTATTAATTGCCTTGTGTGAAAAGTATCTCCTTCTTATCAAGTCATTGTCCATATATTTTATAGGGAAGTTAGCTAAAAGTCCTCCATCAGTGAACTAATGTCCTGTAATATCTATAACTTGCTTCTTTTCCAAACTATAAACATGATAAAGTCCCCATTCTTTTCTCCATTTCTGAGCCTTAAAACCAACAGGAAAAGAGCCTGTCATTTGTACAGAACGACATACAGGTAAAAGTGGTGTTGTCTTTTGATTGAAAAATCTAAGAACTTTATTGTCTAAATCTACTGAAGTACAGCCAAGCTCAATACCTGTCATTCTGTAGTATTCTCTCATGTTTACTTTGGAAACTTCTTCTTTGAACTATCTCATATTACCCTCATAATGCTTGATTGCTTGATTGAAAGTAGTTGCACCTTCTTTAAGATCTTTGACCGTATTTTTGAGTAAACCATAGACTTCATATATCGACTCAGCTGCTTCTAATGAGTAGAAGAAGCTATTGAGTTGTTCATCAGATTTTTGCTAGTTAATTTTTTCAAATCTTCTTTTGTTAGTATCTTGGAGTATCTTTATGATCTAGATTTATTGGAGCTGTTTACCAAAAATGTTCACCAAGAAATCGAATAGAGTTTTATTTGAATCAAAATCTTTGAACTCGTTAAAGTCAAGGTGAGAAGGATCAATCAGATTTTATTTTTTCAATAAACTGTTAATTTCACTGTAGCTAAGTTTTTAAGACTATTCTCTAGTAATGGTTCTAAAGATTTTACTGACTTTACGACAATTTTTATGCCTTATATGTCCTTCTTTTGTATTTAAAATTCCCTCAGCTTATTTTTTATGCAGATACTATTATTATTACGCCTCTGAAATCCTTACATCTTCAACGGGGATATCATTCTATTGTAAGTAACAAGTTTTGAAGTATTGAATAAGTCCTCTTTATTTATGACCTTCTTTGAAAGGAAGCTCACTTATATCAATCAGGCTCTTCTCCTTTTCTATGAGAATCAAACCTCCTTTTTCTGTATTCAAGAGTTTAAAGTAATTATCAATCAAAATTATGAATCTGTTGAGAATTCCTACCAAGTATACACCAAAAGCATCTTTGTTACCTGCGAAACCTTCATAGATATCTTTTAGCTTAAGGAAGAGCAAATCTCTTGAATAAGTGATTTGTTTTTTTAAGAAGTGATTTATATTCTCTGCTTTATACTTCAAAATAGGTTCTCTCTATTCGGTATCTTAACATGCTTTCAAGTAGTCGAGGAATTATTTTTCATCAAGATACATAACTTGCTTGTATAAAAATTTAACAAGACAATCCTTCGCTATGTCATGAATAGCTTAACCTTTCATTAATGCTCCGTGGAGTACTAATCCCTCCCAATTTATCCTTTTTCTTGTAATTTATTGAGGTCTTGAACCAAATATTCCACTAAAGAAACCAGGTTCAATCACATCTTTTTGTTCTAAGGTTAAAATTTGGGCCATGGCGTTTGAGTTTATTGATAACCAGTTTAGAAGTTTATCCTGAATGACTTTTGATTGCTCTGATTAGCTTATAAATTTGAATAGCTTTTAAACGATATCTTTTTGCAGGATTCCGTATTGATCTAGTATTCTCGCAAAATTTTCTTTGACAATCTACATAGTAATCTAATTTCCATAGTCATCGTAGGCTTTTACTTTCAAGTGTTCAGGGACTTCATCACCCTGATTGTAGAACCTGTCAGTAGAAGGAATACTGTTCATTTTGTAACAAATTTTCTGCAGTTAATACTAAGGAATACCTGTAGATATTCCGAGAGCTATAATACCTCCTGCTGAAGAACCCATGATACTTTTGATAGGTATTCTTTCCTACTCTTATATACCATGCAGTAATTTTTTAAAAGGATTAAGTGTTTTCTGTTCACGAATTGATTTGTAAGCCCCAACATAAGCAAGCCCTTTTGCTCCTCCTCCCTGGAATGCAAGATGGAAGTGCTTGTAAAGATTAATTTTGTTTCTTTGGAACTTTGATTATTGATATGGGAATATCACTTTGTTTCTATTTTCTATTGCGGGTATCTATGAATAGTTACTTGATTAGTTAAAGCACTCCAGCTCCTTGTTAGTATCTTTTTGATATGCAACTTTCAGTCTTTAAGTAAAGAATTTGGCTTTATCCTCAATTTAGAATACAATTTGAAGTCTTTTTACCTCTTGATTCTAAGTAATTCTGTAATACAGAATTTTCCTATCATAATTTATTTACAATTATTTCTAAAAAGTGATTTTTAGGGTTAATTTGTATGGCTCTTCAACATTTTAAACTTTTTAAAAACAGGGTATGAACCAGTTGTTTTCAGAGCATGAAAAAATTTTTTGGTCAACTTGGAATACAGTACTATTGTTTTATTTAAAGAACTCATTAGTATCTCTGAAATAAAAGAACTCATCATCGACAAACTAGTCAGGTTAAACTTCATCTACATGCTGATGATTATCTTTAGATTTCTATTTTTTCAACTTAGCATCACCTCTGAATAATCTCTGACAAATATAAATTTTCAATGTCTTTGTTTTTCTCAGTATATGCAGAATGATTTTCCGATACTTATCATTTACTTGTATAAGCCTCTGGAAGTTTTCCCATTTAGTGTATAATCTAATAGCTTATTTTCTAAAATTTTAGACTTCAAGCTCTTCAACGAATTCTTGATTCATCTCTCTAATGAGCCTTAATTATTCAAGTTCATTCCTATCCAAAAAAGAAAGTTCAATTTTTTCCTACCCATCTTAATTTTTCAGGGAAAAAGTTCTACAGTCCAACATGTTCAGGTAGTTTAAAACGACTTCTTTCTTTATACCTCCAAATATACCAGTTGTAAACTCCTCTGTAGTCAAATATCTTTGGACCCAACATGGTAGAATAAAATCATTCAGTACACTGCGGCTTATTGCCTCAGCTTTACGTGGTCCTTCGTATTCGTATGATGATTTAAAGAAATAATCAGTTGAAGGTTGATAAGAAAAGCTATCCTTCTTAGATAGAGATGGCTTTGTTTACTACTAACGCATAAATTCTACACGTATCTTTATAAGGAATAATTCGACGATAACATTAGTAGGCAAAAAAATAAAAGATAAAGTAAAAAAAAGTACTTTTTTTAAGAAAAGATAGTTCAGAAGCAAGGTATAGAATGAATTCCGTTTGAAGAATTACCTGAATTTTATTTATCCAAAATTACAGTTACTCTATGATTACTCCAACAAATGAAGAGTTTATTGTCAACGTAACGTTATTAAGTAGAAATAAAAAGGAAAATAAATGTAACAGTCGATGTTTGCATGCTCATTAGTGATTTTTTAAGGAAATGCCCCTGATTAATATAGTTGCAGGAAAACGTCAAAAAAAGTAATTTCCCACAATCAAGAACAAAAAATAATCTCAAAAAGAGAAAGATAGATTTTCTTATAAGTTTCAAACAAAAAAAATATAAAGAAAAGCAAAAAAGCTTAGTTCTAATCAACTCTATCATCTAAATCTAATTACGACACAAATAAATATATACAAGACATGAATTACATAGAAAAAGGATACATATAATAAAAATAATAAACTAATTATAGCATATCAAGGCCTATATCATTTTTATAGATATACGTTCCCTTATCTTAGTCTTTAGAAGTTAATGAAACCAGAATACATTCATTCAGGAGTATCAGCTTGATATAGATAGTCGCAGTTTAGGGAGAATCTCTTGAAGCATAAAGATTTATGAAATTAATATCCTAATTGAAATATTTTACAAAATACATTTTGTAGAGGGTTAAGCGATTCCCCATACATCCAGTGATTTTTCTCGATTTCCATACATTTAAAGTTAGTTTGTTGCAAATATCTCTAAATAACTCAACCAAATATTAAATATAAATAAGTGTCTTTCTCTTTTAGCCTTGAAGATGTAATTAGTATTTAAGTTAAATTAAGCATGGATATTTGTTGTTTAAAATAGTAAAAACCAAGAATGAAATAAAATTGAAAAATTTCATTTTTTGGCATGAATTTGCTCATTTATTTGCATCTTTAATCTTGTTTTTAATTTTACTAAAATTGAAGTCAGTAATTAATAATCAAGAATATATTATAGTATGAAAATAATTGAAAAAAATTGGAATCAGTAACATCCAAGATTTTTAAACCATATACAATATCCAAGATCAAAAACCTGCCTAATTTGCTATTTATGCAACTATAACCATATTTAATCACTCCATATTATTTAACTTTCTGGAAAATCTATTTCTGTTCATCTCAAAAAGTATGCTAAATTCGCAAAAAAACTCTCCACTTCATAAAAATCCAGAACCTTTTACAACCAATCTGAAGAAAATGATAAAAATATTTATGTTAATTTTGTTCTGCACCTATTAATCCTAACACAAGCTAATTTAACATATCTTTAAAAATGAATAAACTCGTTCTTTTCGCTTTGCTAGTCATCTTCATCCAATCCATCACCTTCTCACAACATGCTGCCAAACTAGGTCCCAAATTCAGTCTCAAATTCGACTATGCTGCTAACCAAAAAGCTCCCCTTAGTGCCTCATCATTCAAAGTCTTCTGGAACGGAATCCAACTCAACGAAGCCTTCTCCAAAAACTACTAAGTCCTATCAGCTAGCTACACCGTCTTTGCTATTGTTGGAGAGAATATCCTTAACTTCGTTGGTACTGGAACATCAACCAACCAAGGAGCTGGCATTACTAATGTCGAACTTGTTAGAAAAGGAATATGCGGATTAGAAGATGTTTTGGTCAACGGAAACTACGCTGATGGTATTTCAGTCGGAAAAAGCAACAAAATTTTTAAGAAAAGTATTAGAGGATGGAGAGCTGATGAGATTGAAGTCGGATACGGACCCATCTACAACTCTAACTGGGATTAAAACGTCAATGTCTGTCAATTGAACTCCAACTCAAAGAGTGATCTCTACCAAGGCATCTTCCTTAACCATAATTGGGAACACGTTGCTGCTGACCAGATCCCCCCCAAAAAATGATTGAATAACAAGTTATAGAAGCATTATCTTCATACAATAAAGTTAAAGCATTTGATAAGAAACAATCCTTAGATTATCGGTAATAAAATTTTATGTTTATAATGGGGAATATTTCAATCTTAAGTTACTAGATATATATATCTTTAATTTAGGTTTATTAGAGAATGACAACCATATATCCTATGTTTTTGATTGTAAATGAATATGTTTGAAATAAAATTTTCATATTTTATAATCGTTGTTAGATAATCATTGAACTACAATCACAATCAACCACAAAAAGTAAGTTATTCTTCCTTCTTTTGTCAATTATTACAACCAAATAGTTTTAATTTATATTGAGTCTCAAAAATGAATACAAGTATTGATCTGCAGTACTAAAACAACTAAATCCAACACCTAAAAATCAATAATTCTAGCGATTAACTTGAACTGATCCTCTACAACGCTCTAGGCTGCATTTTCGAAAAACATCTCATCGAACTATAATATGAAGATGCTCTCAAATCTCTGAGACTTCCTTTCATGATAGAAAAAAAGGCCTCAAGAAGACAAAGAGCAACCTAGACCCCCAACCGAAAGTCAAAGAATATTAACAGGCAATCAAAGAGACAGAAAAAGTGATTGAGCATCGCATATTTTATTTATCCAAGTCATTTTGAACGAGATCACCAATTTAATGGTTTTAATTGGACTATATGCCCTATTTTTACATAGTTTTTTATACCAAGAACAATTTTAATAAGAAATGATTCGGAAGGAGATCTTTAATCTATGATCTATCAGATGGCAAATTATTGTTGCGGGATCTAGTAAAACACCTGGAAGTTGTCCAAAAAATAAAAGACCTGCTATATTCTTGTATTCTGGTCTGCATCCAACTCGCTCACCACAGTTCCCCTTGGCCAACGACGGTTATACAGTTAACCGTTTCCTACCTCGATCTCTTTTCCCTTCCATCCTTCAATATTACCCTCAAATATTCTGAACCTATCTTCTTTGTTCCATCCACTCTTGAAGTCACCATTGTCGACCAAATCTTGCAGCCCATAACTACTTTTTCTCAAAAGTTTAACATTAGTAATTGCAGATCCCTTTCCATCAGAAATACCAGTGCCTTGGAAAGCCAGCACGTTTTTTCCCTTCACAGCTTGAAGCTCATATGATAGAGTATGAATGGTGTATCCATTAGGTTTGATATCAGCAACTAATTTGTCATTCCAATACACTTGAAACGATGCACTATTCATAGGAACACCGTCAGTGACGGCATAATTGAACTGCAGAACAAGTTTGCTTGAATATTTGGGTTCTTAAGGAAGATGCGTTTATAGGGATAAACAGTTGAGGGTGACTGCTAGTAAGAGCAGTAAATGGATTTTGTTCATTATTTTTATAGATATAAATATAATCGAAGTCAAATGCAGTAGGCATTTATTCGTAATTAAAATAACAGAGTGAGGGATAACTTTATCATTATGATTGATCTTAGATTTTTTATTCGTAATCATTATTGAAAAACAGTTACAGCAAAATCGATATACCTACTCCAGTATATCATTATATTTTAGTAGTAGAACATACTTATAAAGCTATTTTATAACTCCAAAAGTTGTTTATTTTAGGAGTGCAATTTTTATGGAAAATGCTATTCACCCAAATATCTCAAAAAAACAATCAAATAAACTAACTAGTAAGCAAACATACACTCAAACATCAAATAGATAATTAATTTATTTAGAATTAATCCTTAACAGATCATGCAGCCAAATCTTTATTTTCGATCTCGTAAACCACCTGGAAATCATTTAAGAAAAAGTATGTCTGCTCAATTTCGGTATTCTGGTTAGCATCCAACTCGCTAACAATAGTACCCACTGGCCAGTTGCTGTTGTATAACTGACCATATCCTACTTATATTTACTTTCCTTTCCATCCAGTAATACTGTTCTTGAAAATTTTGAAGTAATTACCCTTTCCTGTCTCATAAGTCTCTGAAAAATCACCATTGCATGCCAAGTCTTGAAGTCCATAGCTGCTATCTCTAAGCAATTTGATGTTTCCGACTGCAACTCCTTTTCCATCTGAATGTCCTCTTCCTGCGAACATCAAACTATTTCTTCCAGGTTTCGCCTGAATCTTAAATGAGGCAGAATGAAGATCATAGTCCCTTGGTTTTCCAAACATAAGACTCTTTCCATTCCAAAAGACTTAGAACTATGCACTGTAGAAGCAGGTCTTCTCTGTGACGGCGTAGTCGAATTCTAGTTGAAGTTTATTGGAGTAGGTAGGATTTTTTTGGAGTGAGAGACAGCTAATGGCCACTAAGATGGTTACAAGGATCAAAGTTTGCTTCATTTATTTTATTATAATCGCGATATAGATTTATACTGTATTTAACTAGGAAAATACAACTATGAATATTAAGATAATGGTTGCATTGATCATGCTGAAAGATCCTTAGGATCAATCTCATAGAATACTTGATAGTTATCAAGGAAATAGAATGACTGTTAAATTCTTGTATTTTAATTGGCATCCAATTCAGTAACAATCAATCCACTATTCCAATTTTTATTGTAGATATCTGCTTTACCAATCTAGATCTACTTTCCTTTCCACCCGGGATAGGACTTCTTGAAGATTTTGTAACTATAGAAACCACTGCTTCCCTCTTTGAAATCACCATTTTAGACCAGATCTTGCAGTCCAAAGCTACTCTTTCTTATCAACTTGACGTTGGTTAATGTAGCTCCCCTACCATCGGAAATGCCTGCACCTGCGAAAGCTAGAATGTTCTTTCCAGGTTTAGCAGTTAATTTGAAACTCATCGAGTGAACATCATAGTCATTTGGAATTAACTATTTAACCTTCTGTCCGTTCCAGTACACCTCTAAATGGGCACTATAGAAACAAGTCTACTCTCTAGCTGCCCAGTCAAAAGTCAGTGTCAATTCATTAGAAAAGAATGGACCTGTTGGTTTAGCTACTACTGGCTTTTTTCCTCTGCCTTTTCGACGTCTAATTGCATTTTTACCCACATTTGCTTTTCCCTTACCTCTAATAGTATTTTTGTTTGGGACTTTAGTTATAGGTTTAGAAACTGCAGGAACTTTAGGTGTGATGGGAGCCTTAGGAACTCCAGGAGCAGAAATAGCTGTGGATGGTGCGGGAGTTGTGGGTAGCGAAGGTAGAGGTTGATTTTGTGTTGTAACTGGAATATTAGGTTGGACGGTTTTAGTAGAAGGCTGAGGAGTGGTGGGAGTGGATGGAGTAGGTTGAGTATTAAGAGTGTTCTAATGTGAGAATATGTGTGCCTGGTGTTAGTTGGTTAGTGATAGTGAGTGAATGGCTACAAATAAAATTGCTAAGATAAGAATGCCTTTCATATTATTATATATAGATTAATCTATGATGCTAATTAATACTGGAAATGAATCTTATCTATAGCATCAGTAAATCTAAAATTTATTTTTAATATTAGAATTATCTTTTCCTATCAATAATCTGTTTCATAAGATAACAACAACATACTTATTATCGATAGTACAATATTACACAACACAAAAATAACATACAACATTATGAAATCAACAAGCTGTATATCATATCAACAAAGTATATTATAAAAGATAGTCAATTATTGATAAAAAGTCACTAACAACGACACCTATCATATAGTTTACTTATAGTTGTTTCAAAAGCAATTTAATTATATGCGATCAAATAGTCCACACATTTGTGGGAAGTTCTTGCTCATTGTCAGAACCTTCTTTATCCTCATCCACTCTCTGCTGAGGAATCTCAGTTATCAACTGGCGAGGCCAGTACCCTTCTTTAGTTGCTGCTCCCAATACCTTAAGCTCAACATTGTACTCTCCAAAAGGTTCATCAATTCTATTCTTCTTCAAGGTAATCACATGGGTCATTTAGCTTTTAAGTTCAAAACTGACTTAGAAATTGGCAGGTTAGAAGTTAGGCTCAGGGATAGGTGATTTGATTCTTAGAACCATGAGTAGTCCCTCACTTGACTGATTCTTGATAACAATTTTACGGAAAAGCACAGCTTGGAATACTTTATCAAAAGGATTGCTTGTTGGTTTTTCAGTGTTTTAATCATCATCACTCGACTGGTTACCTCTATCAATGCTCAAAAAGCCAGTGGCACCGTAATGGCTGGTTAGTTTCACTCTAAAATCTTAGCTTCCTGCAAAATTTTTAATATTTCGCTTTGAGATAAAGCTATTCTACTCTGTAATTTATAGCAATTTGGAAGTAATGTCGATGTATTAGACCTACAGATACTCATTTATCGCAACTTACTTCACACTTTCTTTGGCTATAGTTCTACCTATCAAGTAGTAAGGTGTATGGTTGAATTGACGATTGGGACGATTTTACCACAGAGATTTCAGTCTGTCACCATATTCAGTATAATATTTGGCAATGTATGCTCTATGAGTTTCTTCATAGTAACTATCAACAAAGCTTTAGCCCCAATAAGTATAGTTGGAAGTAAAAGCCAAAGGTGAAGGGAATTAGTCTAAATTGTTAATATAGCCCTCAGCTTCAAGTTGTAACAACAAAGTAAACAATAAACAAGCAACATGCTGAAGTTTATTTTTGAATTTGAATAATTGCTGAGGCAAAGGCAGAGCACGAATAGGTGATACGAAGTTAAGGATCGTATCTTGATCAGGATAAATACCAAAAATACCATAGGAATTTGTTCTTGGATTCTAGCAATACTGAGTAAAACCAATCAGCCAATTAATTCTATCTTTTTGATATTAATCCTTTATCTCAACAAAACGTAAAATGGCAGCAACGATAGGCTTGACTTCATCACTTTGAGTTACTCGATTAGTTTAGACCAAAATCAAATAGGCGAATTTCTCAGACAGTGCTCTATCGTCTTTACAAAGGTATTCTACTATGTTGAAATGAGGAGTTGGGTATTTTATAGCTTTTTCAATAAATGCATAATGTCTCATACATTGTCTCTCAGCTTAAGATATGATATAGCCTTCTCTCAAGAGAAGAGTTAGCATTTAAAGGGGATGTTAGAACTAAGCTCCATAGTGCATATTTCTGAGTGAATATTTTTTATGACCTTTGGCAAAAGGTGAATACTCCTCCATGATGAAATCTAAAAGCCTTTCTACCATCTTCATTTCTTGACACCACTTTCTTACAGCCTATGATTAACTTATCAACGAAGTCCAAACCTCAAAATACTCTCTAAACCTTGTCCAATTTTTGCCAACTTCACCGTTCAACATAGTGGTATATTTTTCGAGGAAAGTTCTAACAAGCATATCTTTCTATGATGAATCCTATTCTTTCTATGCAGTAGAAATGATATCGGAAATTACACATTGTAGTAGATTTTTAATACCAATACGAGTCGATCTCTCAATCGAAAGGATATCCGATTACCAATTTTGACCAAATATTTTCAAAAATTACCAGCCATGTCCCCCAATAATTTGTTTGAATCTTCTCGCTGCCCATTCAGCAAGGTTGAGACCTTAGCTTTCATCAATCATTGTACGTAGATGGAAACATTCATAACAAAGTTCTAAGAACTATGTTGTCAGGTTAGCAGGAGGATTAATTGTAAGAACTTTATGTAGGAAGTGAGCAAATTAATCATTTGAAAGATTGAGAGTAAAGCTGAACTCTTCGTTAGCTTTGCTTATCTTTTATTTATAGGTTTATGGAATGTAAGAAGGAATGTTCTGAGGATCTAACTATAAAGTAATCTTCTTTTCTTATTTTTTAGTCTCCTTTCCTTCCTAATTATGATCTTACTTCTATTTAATATCTTAACTCTATATATTTTCATCTTTTTCCTAAGCTTCAATAATCTCTTCATCTTTTTCATTTTTAGTTTACTCCTCCATTTTGATAGGTTTTTGGTAAATGGATTCTGAGAGAGAAAACTTGGAAATCAAGCTTGATTATTGCTCATTATTTTCGAACTCCAACCTAATAGGTGTTTTCTTAACTTTCTCATAGATAAGTAAGTAAGCACTCTGACTCTCTCTTCTCCAGTGTTCACCACCGAAGCAATCGACTTCAATATCATGAGGATCAAACTATCTAACTCTTTCATCGTTGAATTCTATCCATCTATTTTCGCTTTACTTAATATAGCTGAAATAATGACCAAACTAGGCACTTCCATAATGCAAAACAACACCCTTAAGTGTAAACTGATAGTCGTTAGCATCACCTTGTCCTTTCTGTTTGTCAAGAGTATAGTTATAAACGTTCAAGTTGTTCGGGAATTCAAGTCTTGAATTAATTTTCTCATTTTAGAATTTATCATAGTTGAAACATATACGTTGGAAGTGGATAATGAAGTAGTTAGGTACCTTTGCCAATAAACAACTTTTAGTCACGTCTGCTTTTTTCTTACAGGCATCACATTGATAGTCTGAAATCACTTCACCTTGAATCAATTTTTTAAAAGATTAATCAATATTTTTAAAACCTTTGATCTACAAAGATAAAGGATAGAAGTTTTCCAATCTTTAGTTGACTGCTTTACAGTTAGAACAAATGGTTTGGTTAGCAAGTTTACCTCCAAAGACATCCTCAACAATGTAACGGAATGGAGTTGGTTTCAATGCAGTTTCGATTTTATCAAAGAAAATATTCAAAAATTCTTGAGAATCTTGTTGAATTGATACATTTACAGATTGCCCTTAGAAATCTTTAAAAGCAAAGCAGAATTCATCAGGAGTATAATCTTGTCTTTCAGTTAGCTATAAATTTGCAAACATAGCCTGCAGTTGATGGAAAATATTGTCATCAACTTACTTATTTCCTTTTTTAACTAAACACTCTGGTTGTGCATCATCAGCCATCAGAACTAGACTTCTAAATGATTGAGTCATAAATAATTGTTGCAGCATCGCTATCATGTAGCAAATACATCCTAGATTTCTAATACCTGCATAACCTAGTTCGGATCTTGCTTAGTTGTAGCTGTAGAAGTATGAACTGAAACCATAGCTTGAAGTTTTGTTGGAGGACATTTTCTTGTAAACATTCTTGAAACCAGCAGCAAAAAGTTCATTCAAACCTGGAGAATTTCCATTCTAATCTCTCATACTACATATTTAATGCAAAAGCTAGTAAGCTTAGTGCCTAGATTTGCTATTCTTAAGTTTATTTTGTCCTGAGTCAGGGAACAAAGATTTTTGGAACAAAAAAGAAACCAAAGGAACAAACAAAAGAAGTGTATGTGAATCGAACATTTTTCTTAAAATGCGTAGATATCCCTGAGCAACTTGATCAGGTGGAGAGTTCAAACCAGATTCAGTCGATTTATGAGAAAGGAAAAGACCGATCATACTTTGAGCCAGAATCTACCAGTTAAGTTATAACCTTGGTAATAATTGCTGATGTTCCTTAAGGATTTCAAGGAGTTGTGAGTAAAGGTCAAAATATTCAATAGACAACGTTGCTTTATCACATTTTTCAAAGTTTCCATAGACAAGTCTAAAGAAAGGTTCAAATATTTAGAAGTGGCTCTAAGCTGATTATATCATTATTTTTTCTACTGCATCACAGTACATTTTACGAATAGTTACATTCTTACTCATCAAACCTGAAGTTATAATTGAATCGTATTCTGAGTGTTGTTTCGAAAAGTGGGTACGAATACCCTCGTTTTATCTTAAGAGCTCTTCCAAAATTCTTAAGGTATTATCGAGTACAACTTGAGAATGGAAAGACAGGTTCCCATTTGAATTTATTTTTTTCAAGTTTATAATAATTTTATGGAAAGTTTTGACTTAGAAATGAGAACTGTTGATTGCTGCTCTTAGACCAATACAAGTTGTTTCGATATCAGCATTTAATAATCTTTACAAAATGTCCAAAGTGAGTAATTCCCATTTCTAACTTGAAATAACTTCATAAAGCCAATATCTGAATAGCAGAGGGCGATTGAGATCTAACTCATGCTTAAAGAATTCTGTAGAATTGAATAAAGGTAATCGACTTGCTACCTTCCAAGCTGCCTGAGCTAAACGCTATTAAGGTGATTGAAGTTGTTGGATAAGCAAACTCATGAATTTAGAATTGTTGAACAGCAAATGTCTGACCAGTGAACTAGCTTCAGGATACACAATTTACAGTTAACGCAAATCTTAGAGATCATTTCTGATACCAAAAGTTTATAGATTACTCCAAACTGTCAGTTATCTACTTCTTGCTGATTGCTCATAAAAGGCAATAAAGTTTTACTCAGTTAAATAACCATCTTTATCAGTATCGTAGGTCTCATATATTTTATCGACTTTACTTTAGCTCATTGAGCTCACCTAACCTACACATCTTTGATGGTATTTTTGGCAGAGAGCCTTGCTCATTAGACCACACTGACTGTATTATTTGAACATTCTTCGCAAAACATTTTTGCACTTTTAAGTTAGAGATCCATCTGCTTAACAAAGTCCAACTTTTTAAACTGTTACCTTTCTTTCAGCAATTAACTATTGCCCAGTAAGGTTAAGAGTATGGATGGTATGACCATTGAGGCGAGGATCGAGTTATTTTTATCCTAAAAGCAGACGAACTTCGTGTGGATAAGCATTCAAGTGTCTGGCAATATGAGCTCTGAGTTTATGTAGGGTCAAAATGGCGGCAACTTTAAGGTAGGATCTTGATTTATTAACGTTGAAATGGTCGACTAGCTTCAAGACTAAAACTTGAGGTAAAAATAGTGCGGATAATGAAGGTTATTCATCAATACCTGCTTTTTAAGATTAATCTAATAAACCTTCAACAATTCTCAAATATTTTTATTGGCTTGCAACAGGAGCAGAATATAGTCTATTTAGACAACTCTCAAGGAATGTATTTCTAAAGACAGGAATACTCTCAGTTAATTCAGGTGCTAGATGATCAAACAAATATCCAATGAATTCTAGAGTGAGCTGGGTAACTTTTAGATCAGATGTTCCGAAGACTATAATCATAAGCTACTTCATGCCTGAAAGTTGGTTAGGATTTGCTTTGATTGTGAGAATTTATCTTCGCTCCTTTTTGTAAGAGTGAGCTGTAGCGTATACATTTACAATTTTTTTTTAGATTAACTTCTATTACTAATTTATACGCAAGAAACAGTTTCTAAATAGTGCAAACTGTCCAGGGCCTATTGATTCGAGTTGCTGTTAGTCAGTGAAGTTTTCCTTGAAAAGTTGGCTAATGTTTTTGCTACTCAATTTAGGCAGTATACCGATGAAGAAGGTTTGAGCCTAAGCGGGTAGTTCATCTATTTTGCGAGTATATGGAGCAAGTGCTAAAAAGAGATCGTCTTTGATCTGCATTAGAGGTTCTATAGCTAAGGTAGCAAATTGGACTCTTTATAAGAAAGGCAAAGATTCATCTCTAAGAACATTCTGCAAATAGCTAGCTTCATGTAATTGAAGGAAATATTCATTTTTGAATTTGCATTCATAGAGTTATGAAACTTCACGAGTTATCTTTTCAACGACTCTAAAAGGATATTTGAAAACTTCGATTATATCTGCTTTTCTTTTGGTTTTTTCACGAACGACAGATACCCAGCTCTATCCACCATTTGATAATAGCCAACCTTAACATCCTGCTGATCTTTTAACTATTTACAAAGCATCCTTATTGGTAACATTTGTCCTACTTTTTATTTTTTGAAGTAGTTACTCTCTAAAGTTTTAAGGGAAATATTCGTAACTATCATTGAGTAATTTTAGAATTGATTAGTTCCACTCTAGAAGAGGTGAAAGTTCCTCAAAGCTAGGATGAGAAAGTAAATAGTATTGCAAGAAATCAGCAGATCTTGAGATAAGCTAAGAATGAGATTTTTCATTATAGATGGCAGCTAAAACTCCTTTCTCTTTGATCCATTGAATCAGCTATTCATAGCTTCTCTTCAAACTCCTATGTTTGCTTTGCTTAAGAAGTGCAGTCAATACAGTGACAGCATAAAGTTTTCTATCAAGAAAATCTGATTGCAAAAATCTGTTCGCTAAGCCTAATTGTAACTCTTAGCAAATACTTTTTCTCTCAGCACTGGATTTAGTTCTTTTTAGAAACTCAGTTATTGAAGCGTTGACTAACTAAAATCTCTATTTAGAAAAATTACGGATAGTAATTTAATCTGCATTATTTACATAGTCAAGTAAGGCTTGACTCAATCTAGGCAAATACTAGTGAGCAAATTGACGATGTAGCAGAGGATGCAATTGTGAAATTGAAGCCACCAAATCAGCTGTAACTTCGATACCAAATTTCCGATTTTCTATAGCACTCACTACTCTTTCAAAGAGATTTAACTCTTTATGCACATAGTTAATAAGATCAGTTAGCAAATAAGATCTACAGTATTCAGGGCGAGCAACTGCAATACTTTTTACTTAAGGATCGAGAAGTAAATCATTAAAGTCATCAAGATAACTTTATGATAAAGTTCTAGCAATATTATTGGATTTGCCAGTAAAAGTCCCAACTTTTTGGATCCTTGGATCGCATTGACCTATCCATTCACTATCTCCACCTTACCATACAAGTTCATAGTCTACATAAAATCCATCTTGTTAAAGTTATTCCGACCTGACTTCGTTAATCGTAGCTTTGATCCAAGATGAGGTTCTGGAATCTTGAAAATCGACTTGATCTCCCTTAGCCAAAGCATATCTCCATTCGTAAAGATATTTTTTGGATTGATGAGGATGCACATACATCATCTTCTTTTAAAACGGATAAATATTTTTATCATTATCAGGCAAAACATGGATATTAATTGCGGTAATTTTTCTCACTGTTCCAGGTAACCAGCAGAATCGTCGAGTATGACCATCAACTTTAACAACATCAACTTTATCATTAGGTCTTAGATTCAATGAAAATTCATCATTTGTATTGATTTCTTGCTGGGTCGGATGGGGAAAAATGTATGCATAGTTATTAATGTAATTTATCTTAAAGAATTGTTTGTCAAATTACAGCACATTTTTAAGAATAGAGTTTGTTTTGGGGTATTTATCAAGTATATCAAATCTCTTAGAGTATAGTACCAATGCTTACACCATCATCTGTTGAGTCAAAACCATCATAACTAAATTCTGAAAACGTCTGCAGATGATCATGTATCTAATGGCAGTTCCGATAAACTCCTCGTAAAACCACTTCTCACTTCTCTCATTAGCGAAGTATTTAGAGGGCTCATTCGTCTAATGAGTCAATTTGATCCACATATAGGCCTCAAGAACTTCATCGACATACTCGAGTTCATTGTAGGAGCTGATCTGGTAAATTTTTTAAAGTTTGGTTTTGAGAATTTTTTGATCTAGGGGATTTTTGAGTAATGCTGCCTAGTACTGAGTTCTGTCCCAAGCGGGTAGCACTGAAATATCTTACATTCTTATAATTAAATCAAATAATTCTTTTTCAGAACTTATCATATCACTTATAAATATGCTTTCTCAGTATTTTCAATCGCTCTTAGCTCTACGCGATTAGAATCAAAATAGTATTTGTTCATCTCAAATTATAGATTATAATATATACGTTATAGCCTATGTAAACAGAATCATCCAAAAACTGCTTCTTCAAAAAACTAGTAGACAAAGACAAGGAAAAAACTACCTTACTCTATGCTAAAGGCAAATAAAATGTAAACAATCAACCTCAGCAGCTACCTATCAAAAAGAATAAGAGAACCAAAACATAGACAAGCATTGCTTTACCAACACAACATCAAAACTAACCCAATTGGCTTTTTGATTGCCGTAATCTCAAACAAGCTACGATAAATTCTCGTAACAAAATAAGTGATTGGCTAACGCTCCCTACTGGAATAGTGTAGTTTGGGAAAATCATTCAAAGTGGTAATTTAGAAAATGAGTTCAGTTCATTAGCTTGTATATAATAAAATCGAGAAGATAGTCGTAAATCGATGATCGTTTAAATATGGATTGCAAATTCCGAAGAAAAATATGAGTTTATGGAAACTTTTGTAGAATATGCCTTACCTTTATTGAAAATAGGAAAAGGCATTTGGTCTGTTGCAGGCATCACTCAAAACAAAAGATATGATTTACTATCTCTAGATTCTGAAGGAACACAGCTGTGGAAAGGAAAGACTCCTTTATCAAAAGTTCAGCTGTAAAGATAAAATTTGATGAAGAGAGTGTTTGGATATTCAATAGAGAAGGAAAAAGAAATAGGACCTCACTAAACATTGGCTAAAGCTCACTTTATAAATTTTAATAGCACTGTATACTTTATCTTAAGAGATCCTCGCAGTTTACTCAGAACCAATGCACAACTATTAATATAGCAAGAAATTTTCATTTAGAATATTACTAATATCAACAATCTTTCAATAATTAGAGTTGACTAGCCTACTTTTTCTGATGATACAGCTTTAACCTAACTTTTAAGAAAACTTTCATTCAAACTTAAACGAGAAGAAGATTTGTCCAAAAATTAAAGATAAAGATTTCTCAAAGCGATGATAGAGAAACTTCAAGGTGAACTTGTAGGCAAACAAGAATAGCTTAAACTCTATAAATCTCAGAAAGAATAGTAAGATGAAATAGAAGAGGATTTTGGTATCCCATCATAAAGAATTTCTATGGGCCAATAACGCTACTTACAGCTAAAACGACAAATAAAATAAAAGCAAGTGTAATGAATGATATAACTAATTTAAGATAGTATGATGTCATATTATGTAAAAGAATTTTGTAGAATAAAATTGACACTCAAAAACTGATTTGATGATCAACCCAAGACCATTTTCATCAACTTGAACCCGCCAATTAAAACAGATGTTAAAGCAATACCTCCCAGCAAAGGTTTCCATATACTCTAATCTTCTTTGGGAGGGATGTTCTTTTGGCTTTACAAAGATGTGTGAGTTAATGTCGAGTCTTTTTATTTTTATTCTATTTTGCCTTATATTACTGGATTCACCCATGTAACATCTTCGGCCTCACTTTTGTAGATACAGAATAATTCTCTAATTTTCTAATCCTCAACAAGCTCGTCTTCGAGCGATGTTAATCTCTCCCCTCTTTTAGGAATAACTGTTTTGAAATTAACTTCACTCTTCAAAGAATTTCCGTTTGGAAACTAGCCTAAAGAGCTTTGAAAATCGTTTGAATCACAGTTTGAAATTGAATCATTAAGATTTTCATTTTTTAAATTCATCTATTGGCTAAAAGTTCTTGAGTTGATCACTTTGGTAGCTATTGCCCCAAAAGTATTAATAAAATCGATTTCGAGAAGATCTGCCATTGTCTCGAAACTGCAACTGAGTTTATTGCGTCCTAATATCTTAACCTCCTGTGGGAAAGTATATTCCTTCCTTAGATGTTCAGCCAATTTTTAAATGTCAGTACTTTAAGGAAAAGTTATCAGCAATTTCACAGTGTACTACATTTTAGTATTATAATGCCTGTTTTGAATGATCAATAACAATCGATCTTACACCAATAAACTTAAAGCTATGCTACTGAAACCATTTCTCTATTTGATTTCAGAAACAAAAGATAAATCCCTAGAGTTTTATAACTAAACATTTACTTTGTAATACAAACTATCAACGCCCATTTCTATTACCAGCTCCTTTTTCATGTTCGTCTTTCCAGTCATCCCAGGCTCTTGCTTTCTTTTTCATTCTGTCATCAACCTCTTATTTATCACTGTCTGTATCTTCTTTATTTTATTATCTGTATTTTGCCTGTCTTTTTTATCTTTCAACTGCATTTTGGTACTAAAGCTCTCCTACTTCTTATAAAGTCATTGTTGGTTTGTTTGCATTTTCTTGCCAGACTTGAGCTAAAAGGTCTTTCTTCTTTTAAGTGGGACACATGCAATGCTTGATTTAATCTTTAGCGGGAATTTACCAAACTTTAATTTTAGGAATCGGTTTCCTGAGCTCGTTTTAGTGCTAGGTTTTGGTCAAAGGGTCTTTTTAAATAGATTATTTGTATTTGAGAATGTTAATTTCTTCTTATATCGATCTGAGAATAGTAATTGATTAGTGTATCTTGATTGTCATATAGTCTTTGATTGATTGTCTTCTATCACTTTCTTCTTTTATCTTCTCCGAATCAGCATATCTTTTCTCAATAAGCTTACGTTCCTTCATAGCTTGTACCAATTCTTATCTTGGAGGTTTATATGTTGCCTCTTTTGAGTATGATTGCCACATATTTTTCAAATTCTTGGGGAAAATCTACTACTATTAACAATTGAATTGGTCCATCAATGAAAGGAAAATAGTTAAAAAGTCTCTTTAAGTTGTTACAGCTTTCATTCTGGGCTATCTAATCCTACCATAAAGCCATCCAATGTGGTAAGGAAGTGTCAGCAATCTGAATATAATGATGAATACTTGAGATGCTAGGTATGCACTTCTTTGAGATTCTCATTTTAAGAAAACATTTGAAAATCCTTAATGGACTGCAGGACTAACAATAGCTTTTCGATCATAGCTTCTACACTCATGCCTGGCTCCTCAAAGTTATCAAGTTTAATACATCTCTGTTCGATGTCATCGAAAAGTCTTAGCAGCTCCTTTTCATCAATGATAGGATGCGTTTACTATTTATTGTTAGTAATCTCCATGTTTAACCCAAATTTACTCAAATATATTATACAAAATAAGTCATATATTATCCACATTTATACCCGATAACTTAATTTTAAATATTTTGTCGCTAAAACTTGTTTTGCCTGGCAACTTGTTGAATTTTGTATTTGAAGAAGGGATAGACTATTTACCATTTGTCATGAATTCATAAAATTTTTGAAGAATCTCAGGATGAGACACGATGGATTGTATTAAGTCTTATCTGTCAATCCTCGTGAATTTATCAAATGTCACCTTTTTGTCAACATTGAAAAAGGTCTTTGCATTATCTCTAAATCTATAATTATGTACCCGTCATTCAAAGATCTATAGAATATTTTTTTCTTTACATCTTTGATACATTATTATAGTATTTACTACTTTCTCTTTAACTCAACATCCACAATTTCTTAACTTCGATCTCTTTTCATCTCCACTGACTTATAAATCAATCTGTTTGTAAGTGGAACAGCTGTTAGTTTGGTTGATACTGTTTTCTCTGGTGAAATAGTAACAGTGGATTTGGGTTTAATGAAAGGCATTGAGGTACTTTGAGACATTTGTTTAATTTTTTCATTCTAAAATGCTTCACCCTGTAACCTCTGTATTTTTTTTTGAAGCCCATAAACTATATTTCTATAATTATTTGCTTCAGCTTGTGACTATTATAAAGATTGCTTCAGTCTTTCATTCGCTTTGTTAAGAGAACTAAGATCTGCACTTAACTTTATAACCTGCCCTCTAAAAAAATCTCTTTCCTCTTCCAAGAAGAAAAGTCTTTAATTTGCTAAATCTATCTTTTCTTACCTCTCTGCCTGAGCAACTCTTCATCTAGTACAGCTCTGATCGTTTTTAGTTAATCTGTCATTTGTTTGACCTGCGCTTTGTAGTCCTAAACATAGACTTGTTGGACAAGTTGTATGCGATTGGCTATCTTATGATTGATTTTCTATATCCAACAAAAACAACTTCGATGAAGTCATTTAGACGATTGTATGTAGCTTGCACTTCTTGCCTACTAGTGTTTCTGCGCTGGATGCGACTCAATGTCTATTACATAGTAATATATTTATTTATGAATATATCAAGGAGGATAGTAAGGTAGTAGTGGATTTTAACCACCTAGCTAAAATTGGTCCTACTTACAGAATGCTGCCACATAGGGAAGACAAATTTGAGAAAGAAACTACTATGGAATCGGAGTATATCCCTGGAAAATTTTGTTTATCCAAAACTCTATCTTTTTTTCTCTTAATACTATACTTAAAGTCTACCCGCAAGCTACTTCTCTACCTGCACTTATAGTCTGCTCTCCATGTCTTATACAACTTCCCTCTGCTTTACTATTGGATTAATAACAAATAACTCCCTCTGTTTTCCATGGAGAAGTTACAAGATTCCTCAGATCATCTTCTTTGATGATTCCAGCTACAAAATGGTTGAACTTGATTGCTATGTTTTTGACAGTAAAGATGCAAGGTTCTTTGAAATTTACCGGAGATACGATTGGTAGATTAAACCAATTGAAGTTTATTTTTTTATAGTTGATATTGTCTATGGTCTAGTAACTTGTATACATGGGACAAGTTCTATCTAAAATGAACTATATTTTCTTCAGCTTTATCTATATCTTTTATGCAACTATTTATGTCTTTGTTTTCGTGCGATTAACGTGAGATAAAACCAAAGGTTCATAACTAGGTTATATTTTTAATGAAATCTACTATCTTCGAATGGATGGTTTAGCTATAGTTCCCCGTCCTTTATGTTAACGTTCTTAAGAGGCTGTCGTAACACATCCCATTTTATAACGAGATATAAATTATTTGCCATAATATTGCATATAATAATCACTCTCTATGTTTGGTTCCTCCTGCCACTTTTTTGAATCTATCCCATTATGGGTTTTTCTCGTAAAATTTCTTACGATTGTAAGATAAGAAGAATAAGGCGAATACAGCGAAAAGCACTCCCCAAAAAGCACCCCATAGACTTACATGGTCTATCAATGTGGTAAATGCGACTCTATTGTTGAGAATATCTGGAGACAGCTGTAGATTGAAGGCAATAGCATCAGTATTGGTTTGAAAGATTGAATCTACTTTTGATATTTGTTCCTGGATACTATCTATCTGCACTCTTTCTGTAACTTCTTTTCTCCATCTTGTAAAATAATCTGGCAAGACTTCAGTACGCACAACTTTAAAATTGATAGTAACTCGTTTGTAAAATTTTTGAAGGATGAAAAAATTATACTGCAGATAATTATTGCCATTATTATCTGTTGTATCTTTACTCACTGAAGAACTGTCTTTGGTCTGCTCAATGAAAAAGAAAATACGTCCGAAATCTGTTAAGGCGTCGATTTGTGATTGATTTTTGCATGTTTGTGTTTGAAGCGGATTACATAGACTAAATTTTATTGAAGGGTAGACAGCAACGTCACTTGAAAACAATAATCCTCTTGCTTTGAGAGGTTGAGCAGGTGTCCTGAGAATCGAATAGAATCTTTTTATAGTATCATTCATCCAAGGCAAAAGAGTAAAATTCGATGAAACTCCATTCTGAAATGTCACATTAGCAATATCAATCGGTACATTATATTCATTTCCAAGTGTCTTAGTTTTGGTATTCCAACTCAAACTAAGAAAATCATCGTATTCATAAGTTACATTATAGTAGGGATTGTTCTACATGAAAGCCATAGCAAAAGATGGTAGAGTGTAGTATCTGTCATCCAAAGGGGTGCGATAAGATTGGATAAGGGGAGGGTTATTAGTAACAAATTGTACGAAATCGATTATTACGTAGGTTAGAAATAATGTGAAGAAGAGAGCAGTGCCTATAAGTGATGGTTTAGTTGAGACAGTATCGTCTTTTGGAACAGGTATGAAAGCAAAAATGTCTATTTTTATCAGTATTCTTAGACAGATATTAGGCTGTTCTCCAGTGATAAAAGAGGAATTTACATCCTTCTGTTCAGACAGCGAAATTGATATATCTTACATCCAAATCAACTAAATATAAATCTTTGGGTAGAATTAAAATAAAAAATAAAAGTTTTATTATTATCATCTTCAAAATTTAAGCATTGTTTCTTTACTTGATTGTTGGAAGTTATTATAATCGTTAGTATTTTAAATGAATAGACAAAACAAAGAAGGATTGCTTACTTAGTAACCTTAACTCGATTAACTTCTAGCCACCAACAAAACTTTAGCAGGTTAAAAACGGTAATTCCACAGACAGAAACTAAGAGCTTACTCCTAAAAAGCCGTCAAATTGAGATCAATTCTAAGATAAACATCTGATTTAGAATAAAAGAGATGTCTAGAAGAAAAATTGCGAGCCTTGCAAGAAAAACAAGATGCATAAATAACAAAACTTGCCAAAATAGATCAAATATAAAAGGAAATTGACTAGTTCATAACTGAAGAAGACTTAGATGTTGAAATCTAAAAAAATAGTACTCAAACGAAGAATGGCAAAAACCAATCTTGGGTCAACCAAATTCAAAACACACCTGCAGATCGTTTAAGGACTAAAAGTAGTATTCCTGCTAAAAACTTTTATGATTCGAATAGTTAAAAGCAGTTCGATTTTTCAAGAAAAAGGTCAAGCGTTTCCAAAAAACAAGAGAATTAATAACTTTTATTGAAAGATTCTAGACAAGCACTTGATGAACTATCAAGTAATCATGTGACAAACTTTGCCAAACATAGAGAACATTCTAAAAATTCTGTAAAATCCAAAGAAGTTATTTAACATTTTAGTTCTTATAAAAAGAGTGACTACAATATTTTCTAGGCTACTCATAATATGAAATAAACCAAGCCATTTTGGAAATAATAAGAATAAAAAGAAGAACGAAATGTATCATTCGAATCAGTACCACCTATTTTTCTGACATTTGTTGACAAGGTGAACAAGTTTTGGCCTAAAGATCTTGAAGAATTAATCAAATATTTTAAAGAGTGCGAATTCAATAGAAAGAAACTTGCTCAAAAACAGAAATAGTTCGATTCTCTAGCATTGAGGGACTAAAAAATAAAAAAAGATTAGGAGAGAATTAGGAAGGATTAGGAAAGACTCAAAAAAATTGAATAAAAACTAAAAACTCAATAGTAAAGAGTAAAAGGTTTAATTTCAGAATAACGAAGACTAATGGAAAATATCGACAAGCTATAAAAATAACACTTTGCTATTAAAAAGCAGATAGAGACCTCATTTCAATCAATTGCCAAATCTGCATAACTCATTTCTTCATCTTCATTTATGATCAATTAGGCCAAAGATCCCATCCAGATTAATTGTTTACACTCAGATTCCATCCACAAATTTAGTGTTGATTCATTTGATTCAGCTTCATAAGGATCACTCTATAGCGAACTGTATAAATTCTAAAAGAATATACAAAAATATTTATTGTCATCTTAGAGAGCTGTAATGATGATAAGTGGAGAAATGCAACAAAATAGTTCTAAATTTTCGAAAGCTAAGTAATAGCATACGAATCTGGAAGGTAAGAAGAAGACGCTATAGTCTTAGTTAAATAAGCTTGAGAATTCGATCGCAGGAAGAAAAAATCTACTCAAAGAACTTGAAAATGGTTTAAAGACACTGTAGTCTCTAATAAAAGACAATAATGATACTTTATAACTGAAGAAAGCAATATCTCAATAAATGTAGTAGAAATATGAAAAACTCAAAACAAAGAAAAAGATTCTAACAGAGAAAACAAAAAAACTAGAAGAATAAATATAAACAATGACAATTAGAAAGTAATAGTTGTTTGGAATGAGTTATGAAGCTGAGCAAAGATTGGCTGGAATGAAGGCAGTTGAAAAAGAACTTGAAACCAAACTTATATTTTATGAAAGAGATCGAGACAATAGATTGAAAGATTTAGAGTAGTTTGAAAAAAAATAAGTAGAATTTATTACCCATCTCTAAGAAAAAAACAGAGAATACGAAGAAGTTTGTAAAAAATATGACGAAAAATCTAATAATTTATCTGACCTTGAATAGAAAATAAAAAAATATAAATAACAATAGATAGAGTATGGTGAGAAGGCACTAAAACTTCAGCAACAATTAGCATAAGCCTAAACCTTTCTGTAATAGCAAAATGTAACTGCGCAGAAAAAAATGCAAGATATTTCTAAAAGATCACAATAACATCTAGAAATACAAACAAAAATCACTCAAATGATGACTACCATTCGATTACATTAAGTCACTTGTGCATAGCTATCAAAGCAAATATAAAATCAAAACGAGACAATAAACAAAGGAAAAGAATAATTGGCTAAGATCTAAAATGCAAAATAGGAGTTGGAGAAGATTTTACATGAAGTAATCTAAAAAAAATAATGGATGATTAATTAAATCTAAGAACACACTAAATAACTAGAAATTCTGCTCACTGACTTGTAAAACGCCAAGGATGACTATCATACTATACTGGAAACAACTGAACAACTCCAATCAGATCTATAGAATAAACAGAACTAGCTTAAAAACATTCAATCATAAATAGACGAACTAGGAGAGTAACTAGAAAGCCTACTGCAATAGTAATCAAACATTCTAGGAAGAATAAGTCAGTTAAAAGAATTCTAAAAAGCTTTACTGCTATAAACAGGACTAAAGGTCAATAGTGATTTACTATAGGGATAGTTAAAAACCAGAGTAAATGAAGCAGTAAACTAGCTATCTACCTTAAACGATTTGAAGTCGCAGTTGAAGTAGTGCAAGTATGAAAATAGGAAACTGAGAGTATAGAACCAAAGAATGTGTAGGCTTTTGGGTGAAAATTCTATTGAATGATTTTTTCTATTAATATTCTTTACAATTTAGATTGGCAATATTTTTTACATGTGTTTTCTTAGGTATTTGTTTTTTCATAACCGAAAAATATTATTAGTATAAACAGCCATTAAATACATTTCATTCATTTTAATTGCATATAATAAAATAACGAATATGATTTACAGTCACGTTGGCCAACCCTTCTCATTTCATCAAATCCACACCAATGAGCTCAATTTGCGTCAAGCTAATCCTAGAAAAACATAAAGCAAGTCACAACACGTCAAGAGATAACCAAATAATAACGTTAGAGATAACATTAACTTGAAAATTGATGCTTCTGCTTAGTTCCTAAAGCATAGGACCATAGATCTAGTTCAAACTTTGAGAAAATATTCTCTTCCGAAGAATTTAGAAGTATAAATTGAAACATATATAACCAATGTTCTTGATCAAATGGACATTTTGCAAAGCTTGAATAAGGAGGAAGTTGATACTTTCAACAAAAAAGTTCACAGCTCGTAGGCTTAAGGTTTTATACAGCTTTAAAAGCCTCAGGGAGATCAAGAAAACTCCTATCTTTAATAAACACTACGATAAATTCCAATTAAATTGAATATGGAAAGTAATAGCGAAAGAAATTAGGCACTTCACAAGAAAATTTAGAATATTCTACATTCATTTGAAGATGTTGAACTTTTTGAAGAATACTAAAAAATTAATTCCCAAGAGAAATCTTTATTTTAGATTTAGTAAAAGTCAGAAAGAAATTAAACCAGCAACTAGTCTCGTATAAGTAGAGGTGCCCATAAATTTTCAAAGATGTGCATTCGAGACTTTCAGAAGCCCAAGAAGAATAAAATACTATGATTTAAGATAAGATTATTCATCAAATCATTTATCAATAGTTTTAGGATTAACTATTATTCTCAAATCTATTAAACTCCCTTTTGTAATCATGTTCAACTTCTTGATATTAAAGCTCCATGGGTTCTCCTTTGTGTTAGTTTTTAGTTGGTGCTATTTTAATCACTTCATAAAATGATCCGAAATCACCTATTTATCCGTTTTCGGCAAGTTGAGTCAAAACATTTTAGATAACTTGGTCATTGAGGATTGTTTTTTATTTAATGGTCTCAATCGTAAACTCTTTGAGTTCACGAATAACATCTCTCACTATGTTCAAATCTTTGTTCTTGTAAACCTCCTCATTTTCTTTTGCCTTATCAACAAGTATCTTATGTGTTTTAGCATAGAGTTCTTAAGTGATTGTACTCATCATATGGGCCCAAATTTAACTCTTCTTGATTTCCTCAACTTTAACAATCTGTAATTGGCTGGAGGTGTAGGGTGTGAGTTCGAAATAAAATCTATAGTAAATTGTTTTGAAAAACTTGTTCTTGTCAAAATTGTGTTTAAAAGTTTTTTACTCATAGATGGATGTGTTGTCAGAAATGACAAACTAAGGTTAAACTTGTAGCACCCTGGCGACGACGGTAATGTATTGAAACTATACATAATGCCAGCTGATTTTGGTGGATCTTCTGTACTTCTCAGCTAGATCCCTGAGACTTTTGAGAGTGAGAGGAAGGATTGCACAATGGCAGGTTGGGTTCAAGTCTGTGGGATTTTCTATCCAAGTTTTCCTGCTCATGGCGGGTAAATGATTATAAGTGACCTTTTCGGCGCAGATGACATATGGACAAATAATAATTATTCT
>Ga0194117_10000691_pt1 | contig 42974 bp, 43 predicted proteins | sample TA2MahsurfametaG_FD_160579 | JGI IMG/M metagenome (GOLD analysis project Ga0194117, IMG submission 160579) | Freshwater microbial communities from Lake Tanganyika, Tanzania - TA2015009 Mahale N1 surface | ecosystem: Environmental > Aquatic > Freshwater > Lake | place: Tanzania: Lake Tanganyika... | reverse complement strand
TGGAGTGGGAAGAGCGCCTGTGCCTGTCAGGTTCCGATCCTGCAATTCATTCAGCCGTTGGTCTCGGCGGCCAGGTCGCATTGAGCACGGTGTGGGCGGTGCTTCGCGAAGGTGACCAATGGACGCAAGAAGCGCAAAATGAGATCCGCAGTCACTGTCCTGAAATTGCCTGGTCGGTATTGTCAGACCGCCTGCTCGTGGGCCGACAAAGCGGTTGCGGCCGAGCCCTTCAACAGGCCCGGGTTCATGCATGGAAAGTGCTGCGGCCCCGAGTGATGAACAGGGCCGCATTGCCACTGCGCATCTGGGCCACTTAAAACAAAGAAGGATCGATCGCCATGGATTTGACCCCAAGGGAAAAAGACAAACTGCTGATGTTTACCGCCGCGCTCTTGGCTGAGCGACGTAAAGCGAGGGGCCTAAAACTCAATGTGCCAGAGGCCACTGCGCTGATCACTGCCGCCATTATGGAAGGTGCCCGCGATGGAAAAACGGTCGCCGAACTAATGCATGCGGGAAAAACAATTCTGGGCCGCACCGATGTCATGGAAGGAGTCGCCGAAATGATTCCGGATATTCAGGTGGAGGCGACTTTTCCCGATGGCACCAAGCTGGTCACGGTTCATCAACCCATTCAATAGGAGCGACTGCCCATGAAATTAATTCTTCCGCTTGCCCTTTTGGCGGCTGCCCAATCCGCCGCTGCCCATGAGGGCCATGGCGATACGGTATTGCATGCTCTGGCGCATTTTTTTGAAGGTGATGGCTTTTTCGCATGGCTGGCAGTTCTGATCGTAGGGGGCATCGCGCTGTATCGTTTTTCTTCGCAGCGGAGCCGAAACAAATGATTCCAGGCGAACTGCTCATTGAAGAAGGCGACATTGAATTAAATGTCGGCAGGCCCACCAAAACCATCGTGGTGGCCAACACCGGAGATCGGCCGATTCAGGTCGGATCGCACTATCATTTCTATGAGACCAACGAGTCTTTGCGTTTTGATCGGGCTGCAGCGCTCGGATTTCGGCTCAATATCGCCGCAGGCACTGCGATTCGCTTTGAGCCCGGACAGGAGCGTGAGGTCGAACTCGTGGCGCTTGCCGGTGATCGCATCGTTTACGGCTTTCAGGCCAAGGTCATGGGAAAGCTGCCATCATGAAAATTGCTCGCCGTGCCTATGCCGAGATGTTTGGCCCCACGGTCGGTGACCGAATTCGGCTTGCCGACACTGATTTATTTGCCTGTATCGAAAAGGACTTCACCGTCTACGGCGAGGAGGTGAAGTTCGGTGGCGGAAAAGTCATCCGTGACGGCATGGGCCAGTCGCAACGCATGAGTAAAGACTGTGCCGATACCGTGATCACCAATGCGGTGATCATTGACTGGTGGGGCATTGTGAAGGCGGACATCGGCATCAAGGCTGGCCGCATCAGCGGCATTGGCAAGGCCGGCAACCCCGATATTCAGCCGGGAGTCACCATTGTGATCGGACCAGGCACCGAAATCATTGCGGGCGAAGGCATGATCGTGACCGCTGGCGGAATCGATACGCATATTCACTTTATCTGCCCACAGCAAATTGACGAAGCACTGGCCAGTGGCATCACCACCATGATCGGCGGCGGTACGGGGCCAGCAACTGGAACGTTTGCCACGACCGTCACCCCCGGTCCTTGGCATTTGGCCCGCATGCTGCAGGCCTCGGACTCCTATCCCATGAATCTGGGGTTTTTGGGCAAGGGCAATGCCGCTTTGCCAGAGCCACTGCGCGAGCAGATTCGCGCGGGTGCCATTGGCTTAAAGCTTCACGAAGATTGGGGCACCACGCCGGCTGCGATCGATAACTGCCTTTCGGTTGCCGATGAGACCGATACCCAGGTGGCCATTCATACCGATACGCTCAATGAGTCAGGCTTTGTGGAGGCCACCATTGCCGCCTTTAAAGGCAGGGCCATTCACACTTATCACACCGAGGGTGCCGGCGGCGGCCATGCGCCCGACATCATTCGGGTCTGCGCTGAACAAAATGTGCTTCCCTCTTCGACCAATCCCACGCGACCCTATACCGTCAATACGATTGATGAACACCTCGATATGCTGATGGTCTGCCATCACCTGGATGCAGCGATTGCGGAAGACATCGCATTTGCAGAAAGCCGCATTCGGAAAGAGACCATCGCTGCCGAAGATCTTCTGCACGATATGGGCGCTTTTTCAATGATCAGCTCAGATAGTCAGGCGATGGGCCGGGTGGGCGAGGTGATCATTCGCACCTGGCAGACCGCCCATAAGATGAAAAGCCAGTTTGGTGCCTTAAGCAGCGGGGGCCTATCGGACCCCAAAGCCCACGACAACAATCGGATCAAGCGCTACGTGGCCAAGTACACCATCAACCCTGCCTTGACCCACGGAATCGCTCACGAAGTGGGCTCCATTGAAGTTGGCAAGTGGGCTGATCTGGTGGTCTGGAAGCCGGCCTATTTCGGAATCAAGCCATTTTCGATTTTGAAAGGCGGCATGATTGCCATGGCGGTGATGGGAGATCCGAATGCCTCGATTCCAACACCGCAGCCGGTCCATTATCGGCCGCAGTTTGGCGCTGCGCATTCTGCGATCGGAGCGACCTCGATGACCTTTCTCTCGCAGTCGGCAATCGCTGACGGCATCGTGGATCGCCTGGGCCTCAATAAAGTCACGCCCGCGGTATCAGGCATCAGAACGATTCGCAAAGCCGATATGAAACTCAATGACGCGACGCCGAGCATTACCGTTAGCCCAGAGAATTACAAGGTCTATGCCGATGGCAAGCTGCTGGAGTGTGAGCCTGCACGGGTGCTGCCGATGGCCCAACGCTATTTCTTGTTTTAGTCTCGGCCTATGGCAATCGAGCTTATTCGTAATCTTGGAGCGGCCGATGGCCCTTCAGTATCCGAGACAGTAAGGCTGACCTGGCAAGAGCGGCAGCGATCCCGGCTCGCGGTGATGCTCGATAACGGCGAGCCTGCGGCCATCGTGTTGCCTCGTAGTGAGCCGATACAAGCGGGAGATGTACTGAGCACCGAGGATGGCCTACGGGTAAAGGTGGCCAGCGCCCTCGAGGAAATCCTGGAGATTCGGGCGCAGAGCGCTTTTGAACTGATGCGGCTGGTCTATCACCTAGCAAATCGGCATGCGCCTGCCATGCTGACGGCCGATGCTGTCTACATTGAGCCAGATCCCGTGCTGGCCGATCTGGCCCGCCATCTCGGCGGGAATGTGAGCACTGTGCGTCGGGCCTTTGAGCCCGAGCGGGGTGCTTACCATGGCGCCCATCACCACGATGGCCATCATCATTCTGGTGAGCTCGATGAGGAAGACCGAACCTTCGGCAATATCGGCGAGGCACTCTCGCGGGCAGCACATGGCCGCTGACTCCAATCGAGCCAAGAACCTGCTCACCGCGCTGCAGCTCTCGAGTCCCGCTTTGCCGATTGGGGGCTTTGCTTACTCACAGGGCCTGGAGTGGGCGATTGAGGAAGGCACTATCCATGATTACAGCTCTGCCCAGTCGTGGATCACCGACATGCTGCACTTAAGCCTTGGGCGGCAGGAATTGGTACTGTGGCGGGCCTGCTATCAGGCGGTAGCAGCAAATCAGTTTGAAGAGTTGGCAGGCTTAAATGCGCGAATCTATGCGTTAAAAGAAACTGCGGAGCTTCGCCAGGAAACCACGCAGATGGGCCAGTCACTGGCCCGATTATTTTCTGTTTGGGATGGCGCAGCCTGTTTGTCTAGGGTCGCGCTGACTCGGCCGTGGACCTATCCTGCGGCCCATGCGGGGCTATGTGCCAGCACGGGCTTAGATGAAACCACTGGGATGGCCAGCTTTGCCTGGTCATGGTGTGAGAATCAGGTACTCACTGCCATCAAACATGTGCCGCTGGGCCAGACCGATGGCCAGCGGCTGCTGCAGGGGCTTCATGCCGAATTGCAGATAGCGATTCAGACAGCGCAGGCCTTAGAGTTAAGCCGCATGGGCTCGGCACTTTTTGGGCTGGCGGTTGCTTCCGCCCGGCACGAGACCCAATACAGTCGATTGTTCAGAAGCTAAAGCAAGGAAAATCCAAGATGTCACAAGCACAACAGACCACCAAGGCCACAGGGCCGCTGCGTGTCGGAGTAGGCGGGCCAGTGGGCTCCGGCAAGACCACCCTCATTGAAGTGCTCTGCAAATCCATGCGCGATCAGTATGAATTGGCTGTGGTCACCAATGACATCTTCACCAAAGAAGATGAACGCATTCTGGTGGCCTCCGAGGCGCTTCCAGCAGAGCGCATCATGGGGGTGGAGACAGGCGGCTGCCCACACACTGCAATCCGTGAGGATGCGTCCATCAATTTAGAGGCAGTGGCACGCATGCAGCAGCGTTTTCCCGCGCTGGATGTGATCTTTATCGAATCGGGTGGCGATAATCTCGCGGCCACCTTCAGCCCCGAGCTCTCTGATCTAACGATTTATGTGATTGATGTTGCCGGCGGAGAAAAAATCCCCCGCAAAGGCGGGCCAGGCATTACGCGCAGCGATCTTTTTGTGATCAATAAATCGGATCTTGCGCCGCATGTCGGAGCCAATCTTGATGTCATGCGCCGAGATACGGCCGCCATGCGGCCGAGCCGGCCATGGGTCATGACCAATCTAAAGACCCGCGACGGGCTCGCTGAGATTATTCGGTTTATTGAAACCAAGGGCTGCCTCACCGCGCACTGAGGGATCGCGCGCAAAAGGATCGTGCACTGGGCCAGCCGGATTTACTGAGGGGCCGGGCCCTTGCGGTCTTTTACTGGGGTAGAGAACTTGTAATCGATATCCCAAGGAAAAAAGATCCATTTGGTCTGCTTGAATTCTTTGACAAAGGTATCCACGATCGGACGGCCGGCAGGCTTGGCATATAACGTTGCAAAGTGGGCCTTGGGCAGCATGGAGCGGACCATGCGGGCAGTTTTTCCCGTATCCACAAGGTCATCGACCATGAGAAAACCGTCGCCATCACCGGATACGCCTTTCAGGACCTGCAGGCTGCCCTGAATCTGTTCGGCTGCGCCACCAGATGCGTTACCGGATGCGCCATAGCTCACCACGCAGACGGTATCAATGAGGCGGATGTCCAACTCGCGGGCAATCAATGCGGCGGGCACCAGGCCGCCGCGGGTAACTGCAATGATGCCCTTCCAGGGTTTGATGGAGTGCAGGACCTCGGAGAGGTAGCGGGCATCCCGATGCAGCTCTGGCCAGGAGATGACGATGTCATCTTCGTATGGATTGCGGGGGGAGTCCGACATCGAATTATCGATTCTGGCCGCGGAAGGCCCAGCCCGTGAAGCGCTTTTCGATCACTGCTGTGGCGGCATAGAGCACGATGCCCAGAAATGCCAGCACCAACAACCCCGCAAACACGATGTTGACCTGAAACGCCGCCTGGGCATCCAGCATGAGCTTGCCGATGCCCTTGTTGGAGCCCACTGTTTCCGAGACCACCGCGCCCACGAAGGCCAGGGTGATGGCCACCTTCAGTGAGCCAAAGAAATACGGCAGCGATCGCGGAATGCCGACCTTGCGCATGATGTCGAGCTTGGATGCGCCCAAGGCGCGCAAGACATCTTCAAGCTCGGGCTCGGTGGTGGCCAATCCGGTGGCCACGTTCACCACAATCGGAAAAAACGAAATCAAAAAGGCGGTGATCACGGCAGGAATTTCGCCCAGGCCGAACCAGAGGATCAGCACGGGCACGACCGCCACTTTTGGGATGGAGTTAAAGCCAATCAGGATGGGATAGATGGCTGAATACAAGGCCCGATGCCAGCCGACTGCGATGCCCAAGAGCAATCCGAAAACGGTGGCAAGCGCAAAGCCCACGAGTGTGGTCCAGAGCGTGACCCAGGAATTCGTGATGATCGGGGCCTTGAATTGCCAAAGGGCCGCAAACACATTACTCGGAGCGGGAAGAATGGTGATCGGGATGGAGAAGAGATCGCAGAACAATTCCCAGAATACGAATAAAGCTACAGTAAAGCCTGCCGGCGGCAGAATCTGCTGCAGAAAATCTTCGCGAGTCATTAGTGCTTACCTCCGATCAAGGAGCGTAGCTCGTGAACGATTTCCTGAAACGCTTGGGTATACGTGACTTCGAGATCCCGCGGCCGAGCGAGGGTCACGGAACACTTTTTCAGAATTCGGCCCGGACGATTGGACATCACATACACCGTGTCGGCGAGAAACACGGCCTCGCGAAGATCGTGGGTCACCAGCATGACCGTGACTTTACGCTGGGCCTGAATGTCACGAAGCGTGCACCAGAGCTCTTCGCGGGTGAACGCATCGAGTGCGCCAAAGGGCTCATCGAGCATGAGGATCTCGGGCTCATGAATCAGCGCCCTGCAGATAGAGGCCCGCTGCTGCATGCCACCGGAGAGCTGCCAGGGGAATTTTTCGGTGAAGCCGGTCAGGCCCACCGACTCGAGTAACTGGGTTGCTTTTTGCCGATAGGCAGCCCGCTCAGAGCGGATGCGGCTGCGATGCGGCTGCACAATTTCCAAAGGCAGCAGCACGTTGTCAACGCAGGTGCGCCAGGGCAAGAGATTGCTGGCCTGAAAGGCCATGCCGACTGATTTCAAGGGGCCTTTCACAGGCTGTCCATCGACTGCCAGCTTTCCCGAAAAAGGAGGATGAAGGCCTGAGATCAGCTTCATCAAAGAGCTTTTGCCGCAGCCTGAAGGCCCAACGACGGCAATGAACTCGCCTTTTTGAATGGTCAGGCTGACATTCTCAATGGCCTTGGTCGCCTGTGCGCCCTTGCCATAAGCCAAAGCGATTTGGTCCAGCTCAACGAGGACATCTTGCATGTGGGGTTTATCCGGCTGAAGTGAGCGTCCCCTGGCTGCAGGCGGCTGCCCCGCCAGGGGAGTGTCGTTTAGCGAACGTTGCGCTGATCCCGCGGGGGCAGGAACTCGACGGTGAAGATATCGGCTGCCTTGGGCTTATTGGTGTACTTGAATGTCAGGCCAATCTGGTCGATGGATTTCTCCAGACGCTTCATGTCCACGCCGCCAAAACCATTTTTCTGAACATCAGGCGAGATGAAGTTACGTGCGATCGCAAGCTTTAAACGCTCGAGCTCGACATCACGATTGGCAATCGGATTACGCTTCATCAGTGCATTGATGGCGGTATCCGGATTGCGGATGGTGTCTTGCACGCCCCGGATGGTGGCACGCACGAACCCTGCAACTGCCTTGGGGTTGGTGCGGGCGAATTCCGGATTCACGATGATGACGTTGCCATACAGATCAACACCAAAGTCACGCATCATCAGGACCACGATGTCGTCGTCTTTGATGCCGTTGGCCTTCAGGTTCATATAAGAGGAAAACCAAAAGCCAGTGATCGCATCGACCTTGCCCTGGGCCAGCATCGGCTCACGGACCGGAAAGCCCACGTTTTCGATTTTCACTTTTGCGGCATCGATCTTGTTGGCATCCACGAAAATCGGCCACTGGGCATAGGCACCATCTGGGGCGGGGGCGCCAAGGATCTTGCCCTCGAGGTCTTTGGGCTTGGTGATGCCTTTGTTTTTCAGGGTGACGATCGAGAACGCCGGGGTGTCATAGATCATGGTGATGGCCCGGATCGGGGCATTCTGCGGGTTATCCCGAAACTTGATCAGGGAGTTGATGTCCGCAAACCCAAACTGATAAGCGCCGGAGGCCACGCGATTGATACCCTCTACCGAGCCGGTGCCCGGATCGATGGTGACATCAAGGCCTTCTGCTTTGTAGTAGCCGCTATCGATGGCGACAAAGTAGGGCGCAGCAGGCCCCTCAAAGCGCCAATCCAGTGCAAAACGGACGGCGGTTTGCGCCATCGTGGTGCCGGCAAGTGCGGCAAGTGCAATTCCAGCAACGAAATTCTTAATACGCATACATCCTCCTGAAAGATCGGTGAGCGCGGGCCGCTAAGCAAAAAAATTGAATGCTTATTCTAACCTTGAAATCGCCGGTGCTGGCTGCGCTGCACAAGGAGCTGTGCGGCGACCGAGGCTGCAATGACGGCCGGTGATTTCCCCGAGATATCGGCCAGTCCAATGGGGCAAGTGACGGCAGAAAGCTCTTGCTCCGAGTGGCCGCGATCAAGCAGCCGCTGACGAAATTTTCTCCATTTGGTGTTGCTGCCGATCAGGCCAATAAATGGGAAACAGTCAGGGGTTTCCCGACGACGCAGCAGTGCCGCACGGACGACCTCAAAATCCTCAGCGTGGGTGAAGCTCATCACCAAGAGCGATGACGCTGGACAGACTTCGGCAATGCTTGCTGCGACATCATCAGTCGGGATGATCGTTAGCCGAGAATGCGCGAACTGCGGAAAGACCCCCTCGCGGCTGTCCATCCAGGTCAACGCAAAAGGCAGGGGCAGCAAGGCGCGCACGATTGCCTGGCCAACATGGCCCCCGCCGATCAATGCAACCGGACTGCAGTCACCTGCCGGATCACCGAGCCGCTCAGCCAGCCAATGGTCACGATGAGCAGAATGCGGCAGCACCGTAAATTGAAGCCGCATCGCGCCACCACAGCACTGGCCCAGTGACGCGCCGAGCTTAAAGTCACGCACAAGCGTATGCGGCCCATGATCCGGCGGCGTGACGGGATTGCGCAGCAACGATCGGGCTATTTGAATCGATTCATGCTCGAGATGGCCACCACCGATGGTGTTGAGCGCAAGCTCAGGCGTTACCAGCATCCAGGTGCCGCCTGCGCGCGGCGTTGAGCCCCGGGTTTGGATGACCTCGATCACCACGACCGGCGAGCGGCCGATAATGCCAAGACACTCGGAGAGGTGAAGCTCTGCGCTCCAGTTTGAATCAAGGCCGAGTTGCATGTTGGGATTCTGTCTGATGCCGCAAAGAAAAAAATACGCGCTCAGGTGTTGCTGGTGCATCCAGCGCGACTCGCCCATTGCCCGTCTGGCCAATCGCATCCCGAATCGCCTCCCAGACGCTGATGGCCAGCATCAGGGGCGGCTCGCCGACTGCCTTGGAGCGATGAATGGTTTGTTCTGCATTTGGCTTTGGCCAGAACCAGACCGTGAATGAATGGGGTGTATCGCCTGCTGCAGGAATTTTGTAGGTGCTGGGTGCGTGAGTAGTGAGCCGGCCCTGTGCATTCCAGACCAGTTCTTCAGTGGTGAGCCAGCCCATGCCTTGAATGAACCCGCCTTCGATCTGACCAATATCGATTGCCGGGTTAATGCTATTGCCCACATCGTGAAGAATATCGACGCGCCGAACGACATATTCACCCGTGAGGGTATCGATCTCGACCTCACTGCAGGCGGCGCCGAGCGAGAAATAAAAAAACGGCCGGCCGCTGAGGGTCTGACGGTCATAGTGAATCTTTGGTGTCTTGTAAAAACCATCGCTCCAGAGCTGGACCCGGGCCGAGTAGGCCTTTCGCACGAGCTCATCAAACGCCATGTTTGGCCCGCGGCCTGATCCATCTTGCACGCTATCTGCAGAAAACATGATGTCTTCGGCCTTGCCGTGATGCAGCTCCGCATACAGCGCCGCGAGCCGATGGCGGATTTCGAGCGCAGCCAGGTGGGCGGCCATTGCATTCAGATCGGTGCCGCTTGAGGCCGCCGTGGCCGATGCATTGGGAATTTTGGAGGTATCACTGGCGCTGATACTGACCCGAGATGGCGAGACCCCAAGTGTCTGTGCGACCACCTGGCAGACCTTGGTGTGCAGCCCCTGGCCCATTTCGGTGCCGCCATGGTTCACCAGTACGCTGCCATCGGTATACACATGGACCAAGGCGCCGGCCTGATTAAATTGTGTCGCAGTAAATGAGATGCCGAATTTCACGGGCGTGATGGCCATGCCCCGCTTAAAGCGCGATGCACTCTGATTTAAGGCGGTGATCTCTTGGCGACGCCGGCGATACTCGGCGCGTTTTTCCAGGTCCGCCAGAATTTCATCGATGGGTGCGTCCTCCACCCGCATGCCATAGTGGGTCTCGTCACGGCCTGGGCCGCCATAGAGATTGCGAAAGCGAACATCGAGTGCGTCTTGGTGCAGATGGCGGGCAATCTCTCCGATGATGGTCTCGATGGCCATCATGCCCTGCGGGCCACCAAAGCCGCGAAAGGCCGTTTGGCTCTGGCGGTGGGTCTTGCAGCGGTAAGAATGAATCTCCACATCGGATAAGAAGTAGGCGTTATCGGCATGAAAGATTGCACGGTCTGCTACCGGCCCACTTAAATCCGCGCTGAATCCGCAGTCCACCGCCATGGTGATCTCGAGGCCATGAATCAGGCCTTGCGCATCAAAGCCAACCCGATACTGGTAATGAAAAGGATGGCGCTTGCCCGTGATCATGAAGTCATCATCGCGATCAAGCCGCAGTTTCACCGGCGCACCGCAGAGCTTTGCTGCAATAGCGGCCCAGACTGCCGGCTGGCCGGCCTGGGTCTCCTTGCCGCCAAATCCGCCGCCCATGCGTCGGCACTCAATGCGGACTGCATGATTTTCGATTCCCAGAGCGTGGGCAGTCCAGTGCTGCACTTCACCTGGATGCTGCGTGCTGGAGTAGATGAGCCACTGGCCCTGCTCCTGCGGGCAGGCATAGGCAACCTGGCCTTCAAGATAAAAATGTTCCTGGCCGCCAACACTAAATTCACCCTCAAGCTGATGCGGGGACTGTTTTATTTTTTCCTGTGGGCTGCCTCGCGTTACGCGAACAGGCGGCAGCACAAAGTGCTGTGCTTTTACTGCCTGCCAGACATCGAGGACTGGCGGCTTTTCTTTGATGACCACCTTGACTGCCTTGGCTGCCCGCCTTGCGGCATTGACCGAGTCGGCAACCACCAGGCCAATCACTTGGCCGATATGGAGTACCTCCCGCTGTGCAAAGATTGGCTCATCGCCAATCGAGGTGGCCAGCAGCGGCTCTCCAGGGATATCTTCTGCTAAAACAACACGCCGTACGCCCGGCATCTGCTGGGCATGCGCGCTATCGACCGACAGCAAATCACCGTAAGCGACTGTGGAGAGAATGGGCGCGGCATACAGGGTATTTTTTAATTCCGGAATGTCGTCGATATAGCGGGCCTCGCCGGTGACCTGGGCCCGGGCGCTCTCGTGGGCGGTGGGCTGGCCCACCGTCATCGCGCGCTCCACTCTGGCCAGGCCCGTTGGAGCAGCTGGCCGATTGCCTGCGAGCGATACGCGGCAGAAGCGCGCATATCGGAAATGGGAGTGAATTCTTTTTCAATGCAATCGGCTGCGGCCTTCATCGCTGACGCGGAAAGTGGCTGGCCCAATAGTTTTTGCTCGGCAGCCATTGCCCGCATCGGACGCTCCGCCATGCCGCCCACGCCAATGCGAATCGCACTGACCTCGCCTGCTTTCACGGCCATGGAAAGCGCCAGGGCAACAATCGAGATGTCGTCGTCACGGCGCTTTGAAAGCTTATACGCCACGACAAAAGAATCTCTTTCAAGTGGAATACTGATCTCGGTGATGAGCTCATCGGCAGCAAGAAGATTCTTGCGATAGCCGGTGTAAAACGATTCCACCGCGCAATGCCGCATGCCGGATGCTGAGCGCAGCGTAAGCTGTGCATTGAGTGCAATCAACAGGGGCATGGAGTCGCCAATCGGCGAGCCGGTGGCGATGTTGCCACCCAAAGTAGCCGACTCACGGATCGGTAGCCCCGCATAGCGATCCAGATATTCCTGGGTCCGAGGGAAATGCTGCCTGAGCACCGCAAATGCTCGGCTCAGGGGCACGGCTGCGCCCAGCACAAGCTCACCCGATCTCTCCGAGACGCTGCAGAGTTCTTGCACACGCGATACATCAATGATCTTGGCGTAGTGATCGTGGCGCTTGGTGACCCAGAGGCCCGCATCGGTCGCACCCCCCACCACCAAAGCCTGTGGGTGTGTCGCACGTGCCAGTAAGGCCGAATCCAGTCGCTGGGGCTGAAAATAAAAAGATGGGGCCTCGGCTGCTGGTGAGGTCTCAGGCAAAGACTGAGTCGCTTGCGATAAGCATGCGGTGAGGGCCTCGTGGCTGACCAGGGCCTTGGGGTAATTCGGCATGCGGCATGCCGCATCGAGAATCGGACGATAGCCCGTGCAGCGGCAGAGATTTCCGGAGAGATCCGTCTGCGCCTGCTCCCGGGTAATCGGAATGTCATGGCGCACATAGCGCTCATACATTGCAAATAAGCTCATGACAAAACCAGGCGTGCAAAAGCCGCACTGGGAGCCATGCTCATCCACCATGGCCTGCTGCGCAGGATGCAGCTGGCCATCGGGCTGCTGGAGGTCTTCAACCGTAAACAAGACCTGATCCTGAATGGAGTGGGCAAATCGAATGCAGCTATTGATGGCATGCAGGCTTGGCTTGCCATTTTCCATTCGGCCCACCACCACCGTGCAGGCGCCACAGTCGCCCTCGGCGCAGCCTTCCTTGGTGCCCTTCAGACCAAGGTCTTCTCGAATCAACTCCAGCAGAGTCCGATCCGCCGGAACATTCTCCAGGGTGACGCTCTGATGATTTTTAAAAAAACGTAAGGCCTGTTTTGTCATGCCCATCAAGTTTAGTGCCCAATCAATCCTCAATTAGTTCATAACTGTGGGTGATCTCGGCGGTCATGCCCAGCATCTTGGTGGCCGAGCAGTACTTGGTGTGCGACAAGGTGATGGCCCGCTCGACTAGATTGGCCTTTAACTGTCGGCCGCGAATGCGAAACAGCAGGTGAATCTTGGTGAAGACCTTGGGATCGGTTTCGGCCCGCTCCGAGGTGGTGATGACTTCGCAGGCCCGGATGTCCAGGCCGCTTTTTTTCAAAATTAAGACCACATCGTAGGCCGTGCAGGCGGCCGAGCCCGACAGCACCGTCTCCATCGGCCGCGGCCCAAGGTTTCTGCCGCCACCTTCGGGCGCCCCGTCCATCACAAAACTGTGGCCCGAGCCGGTTTCGGCAATAAAACTCATGGTGTCGGGCCCCGCCCAGCGGATTGTGCATTCCATATTACGAAAAACCTTTCGGTTAGTGACCTTATATTCAGAAAAGATTGCAATGCAGCAAAAAAGTCGATAGTCTGAAGGCTGTCTCCTCCACCTCCTCCTTTGGTGGATTTCACCCCAGGCCAGTCGGCCTGGGGTCCTTTTTTGAACTTTCCCTTAAAAATCAGTATTCTAGAGGGCTTTCCCGAGTGCAGCCCCGCCATGTTTTTGGGCGGTCCATGCCGAATGTTGATGAGTGTTTCCATGAAAACGTTTTCTGCAAAGTCTCATGAAGTCCAGCACGACTGGTTTGTTGTCGATGGCACCAACGCCGTCTTAGGCCGGCTTGCCGCTGAAATTGCCCACCGCCTGCGTGGTAAGCACAAGGCGGAGTTCACCCCGCATGTCGATACGGGTGACTTTATTGTTGTGGTCAATGCCGAGAAGATCCGGGTCACTGGCAACAAAGCCGATGACAAGAAGTATTTCCGTCACTCTGGCTACCCGGGCGGCATTTCGGAAACCACCTTTGCCAAGATGCAAGATAAATTTCCCGGCCGCGCGCTGGAAATCGCGGTCAAGGGCATGCTGCCGAAGGGCCCGCTGGGCTACGCCATGATCAAGAAGTTAAAAATTTACGCCGGCGAGAGCCATCCCCATACTGCCCAGCAGCCCAAGCCGCTGGCGCTTCATTAATTCCCAGAAAGAGTCATCATGGTCGGTGAATACAACTACGGAACCGGGCGGCGCAAAAGCTCCGTTGCTCGGGTCTTCCTGAAAAGCGGAAAAGGAAAATTTCTCGTCAACGGCAAATCGCTGGATCAGTATTTCTCGCGTGAAACGGGCCGGATGATGGTGATGCAGCCTCTGGTGCTCACCAATCACAACAGCACTTTTGATGTCATGGTCAACGTACACGGCGGCGGCGAGACCGGCCAGGCCGGTGCCGTGCGTCATGGCCTGACCCGCGCGCTGATTGACTACGATGAGACCTTAAAGCCAGCCCTCTCGAAGGCTGGCCTGGTGACCCGCGATGCGCGCGAAGTCGAGCGAAAAAAGGTGGGTCTGCACAAGGCGAGAAAACGCAAGCAGTTCTCCAAGCGCTAATCGCCGCACCAGAGTTCGTCGGGTCCCGAGTGTGGGGCCCACACCAGACCCCTCCAAGAGTATTCTTCGAGGGGTTTTTTGTCGGAGCAAACGCGTCATGATCAGAGTCGGAATCGTTGGGGGCACGGGCTACACCGGAGTGGAGCTGCTGCGGCTGCTGTCGCAGCACCCGCATGTCGAGATCACGGCAATCACCAGCCGCAAAGAGGCGGGCCTGGATGTCTGTGAACTATTCCCCTCGTTGCGTGGCCGCCTCTCGCTTCAATTTTCAGACCCCAATGAGGCGGACCTGAATCAGTGTGATGCCGTGTTTTTCGCCACTCCGCATGGGGTGGCGATGGCACAGGCCCGCGAACTGCTTGCCTCGGGCGTGAAGGTCATTGATCTGGCAGCAGACTTTCGGCTCAGAGATCCGGCAGAGTTTGAGCGCTGGTATAAGACCCCGCATCACTGCCCCGATCTGCTTGCCGAGGCTGTCTATGGGCTGCCGGAGGTGAACCGCGAGGCGATTCGATCGGCGCGCGTGATCGGCTTGCCTGGCTGTTATCCCACGAGTGTTCAGCTGGGATTTCTGCCCGTGCTTGAGCATGGGGGCCTGATTGATACCGCCAGCCTGATTGCGGACTGCAAATCGGGGGCCAGCGGCGCGGGGCGCAAGGCCGAGGTGCCGCTGCTGCTGGCCGAAGCCAGCGACAACGTGAAGGCCTATGGGGTGGGCGGCCACCGGCATCTGCCGGAAATCACGCAGGGCCTGAAGGCCATTGCCGAAACCGCGGGAAAGGCCCAGGGGGCCAAGGACCTCAGCATCGCCTTTGTGCCCCACCTGATGCCCATGATTCGTGGCATTCATTCCACACTCTATGCAAGGGTATTGGGCCATGCCCAGGCGTTTGATTTTCAAAGGCTCTACGAGCAGCGATTTGCCTCCGAGCCCTTTGTGGACGTGCTTCCCGCTGGTGCCCATCCCGAGACCCGGACGGTGCGGGGGTCGAACTTTATGCGCATTGCCGTGCATCGGCCGCCCGACAGTGATCTTCTCGTGATCCTGGTTGTAGAAGATAATTTGGTCAAAGGTGCCTCTGGTCAGGCGGTGCAGGTCTTGAACATTATGTTCGGCCTGCCCGAGACTGCGGGGCTGACCCAGCTGCCTGTCTTGCCCTAGGGGCCAGCGGGCTTTTTTGAGGAGAGGATTTGCCATGAATGCTGCTGTAGAACCGACCGATCTCGCGATGCCTGCGCCCTTTGTCTTCACCGATGCGGCGGCCGCGAAAGTCAAAAATCTGATTCAAGAAGAAGGGAATCCGGAGTTAAAGCTGCGCGTGTTCGTGCAAGGCGGGGGCTGCAGCGGCTTTCAGTACGGATTTACTTTCGATGAGACCACCAATGAAGACGACACCACGATGGAAAAAGACGGTGTCGTGCTTTTGATCGACAGCATGAGCTATCAGTATCTGGTGGGCGCAGAAATTGATTACAAAGAAGACCTCGAGGGCTCGCAGTTTGTGATCAAAAATCCCAACGCCACCACCACCTGCGGCTGCGGCTCTAGTTTTTCGGTTTAAGACGCTCTTCTCGACGGCCACGCGTCAGCCACGACGGCAGGGCCAGCAGGCCCTGCGCCGTTGCCGTTAATCCAAATAAGACCGAGGCCAAGAATGCGGCCTCGGCCTGAATCCCAAGCCCCGCAAGAAAAAACACGCTGGCCAGCTCGCGCGATCCAAAGCCGCCGATAGAGGCGGGGACAACAGCGCCGAGAAAAATACCCGCACACAGTGTTGCAACGGCAAGGCCACTGAACTCGGCCCGCACTGCAGTCAGGCAGCACAAAAAAGCGGTGATGGTCAGTAGCTGTGAACCCACCGAGATGGCCGCAGGCACAAGCATGCCGCGGACCCATTTCGCTTTCATCCACCACAGTAAGGCGGGTGAGACGCTCATGCCCAGTAGCGCAAGCAAGTAAATCACCATCAGGGCCTGCGGCACCTGAGTCCATGGGCGATCACTGAAGATGAGCTGAGCGCAAAAAGCGGCCAGCGCGAGCGCAGACAGTGCCCAAAAGCCAATGGCGCGATCCAGCACAACGGATTGGGTTGCATTGGTTTTGGACATGCCCATTTTTGCAAGGCCCAGCACGCGCCAGATATCGCCTCCGATAATGCCGCCCGGCAAGACCGTGTTGGCCGTGATGCCTTGAAAATAAAGCTGCAGGGCCGGGCCTTTTTCAAGCGGCTGGCCCATCTGCACCACGATTTTTCTCCAACGCTGGCTACAGGCGAGGTTGGCCAAACAGGCCAACACCAGGCCCAGAAGCACCCACTGCCAGTCTGTTGATTTGAGCGTTGCGAGTAGCTCCGCAGGCTGCAGCTGCGACAGCAGCAGGGCCACCAACCCCAGCCCGAGGGCGGGCTTAACAAAAGGCTTTAGACGGCTGGTTTTTTCCACTGGCGTCCAGTGCTCGGCCGAACCAGATATTGCCGACGGCCCTGGGGTTCATGATAGATGCGCACCAGCAGCTCGCCGATTAATCCTGTCGCCAGGAGCTGCACGCCCACCAGCGTGAGTAAGACGCCCAACATCAGTAATGGACGGCCGCCGATGTCTGCATCGAAAAGAATTTTTTCGCCCGCCAGCCAGGCCAGAATGCCCAGGCCTAGCGTGAGCATTGCAAAGGCAATTCCGCCGAAGGCGTGTATCGGCCGATGCAAAAAACGCATCGTGAATCGAATCCAGAGTAAGTCCAGCAAGACACGCACCGTACGGTCAATGCCATATTTCGAGACGCCGGCCACCCGCGGCCGATGGTTGACGGGCACCTCGACAATTTTGGCGCCCACCTCCACTGCGAGCGCTGGAATAAAGCGATGCAATTCGCCGTAAAGCCGCAGGCTTTTGATGATGGATGCACGATAGGCCTTTAACGCACAGCCATAGTCGTGGAGTCGAACACGCGTGACTTTGGAGATCAGTGCATTGGCGAGCTGTGAGGGCAGCCTGCGAGAGATCGCCGCATCCTGGCGAGACTTTCGCCAGCCACTGACACAGTCCACATCAGGGCTGGACTCCAGAATCTCGATGAGGTTCGGAATATCGGCGGGATCGTTTTGCAGGTCACCATCCAAGGTGACGATGTAATCCCCTTCTGCATGATCAAATCCGGCCTGAAGGGCAGTCGATTGGCCATAGTTACGAATCAGAAAAATACAGTGTAGCCATGGCAGATGTTCGGATAATCGCTGCAGCACTGCAGCCGTGCCATCACGCGAGCCATCATCCACCAGGATCAGCTCAAAGTCCCAGCCTGTGGGATGAAGGGCCGCCGATACCTGATCGAGCAGGCCCTGCAGATTGGCCTCTTCGTTGTAGATCGGGATGACGACTGAAATTTTTGGCACAGGCTAGATCCGGATGGCTTTGGCGGTTGCAGGCTTCATTGTGACAAGAATTTGCGCAACTGCTGCCGAAATCAGATACACCAAGAAAAAAGAAAATACGACATCGCTTAAAAAATGGGCCCCGACAGCGATTCGGCTTGCGCCGATCAGCCCGCCGAAGGCTAGGCTGAGCCACAGCCAGAGCGAGCCTCGGGCCACAAAGTGCAGCACAATAAAAGAAAAGCCTGCGGCAGCATGTCCACTGGTAAACGCACAGTTGCGGTCACACTGATTCGATACGATCCAGGCAGCGGAAAATTGTTTATCGCCGCCAAAGTCCTGAATCTGGCGTGGGCGGGCCCGATCCCAGTGGTCTTTGAAGACTGAGTTCACCGCGACTGCGGGCCCAAGAATCAAGCTCAGGGCCACAACAGCAGTCGACAGCAGTCGACTGTGCCGACGAAACGCGCGGACCACCAGCAGCCCAATGGCAGCAAGCAACACCAGCCGCGAGATGCCATCGACGGCGGTAAAGCTGAGCTTTAATGCCTCATTGTCTTTCAGCCAAAAGCCGATTAAGGCTCCATCACTGGTTCGGCCCGGATCAAAAAAAAGTTGGCTGGCAAAGAGATCAACCTGCGGTAGGGCGATAAAAAACGCGGCGCAGAGAAGGCAGGCTGGCAGGCCAATCCTCAGCGCGGCGCGGGATCGTGCCGCCACGAGATCAAACAGTGAATCATTGGCCAAAGCAGTCATGACGATTGCAGATTTTGCAAGAAATTATCGATAGGCCCAGAAGGCCTGAATTTTATCGCCCGAATCACCCACACGAATCGCAGGCTCATCCGATGCTTGAGCGGGGGTGATATCGCGAAACCCAGCCGCCTGCAGTCGATTACTCAGCGTCTGAGTGTCGGCCTGGCCAACGAGCACCACCAGAATCCGTTGGTCTTTGCCAAGCTGCTGATCACTGAAGTGATAAAACCAGCTGTAGTGATGATTTCTGCGGTTCTGTTCATCCAAGGCATAGGCCTTCAGCCCCCAATAGCCCGATAGGCTGGCCAATACGCGGCGATCTTCTGCCACCACGATTGCATCATGGGCCCTTGACTTGTTTTGAATCCAGAGTGCTGCCTCTTTCCAGCCCCTGAGCTTTTCGACAGCCCGAATCTGCAGCGTGGTGTTTTCTTGGTAGGCGTAGCGCAGCCCATGAATCATCAGCACTGAAAACATGAGGCCCAAGACGGCCGAAAGCCAGAGCAGTCGCCTGCCAACAGACGGCCTTTGAGCGGTAACGGCTGACGATGTCCAGAGAACGCCAGCCAAAATCGCCAAAGCAAGATAGGCAGGCGCGGCCCAATTTGCAAACGCCCGAGATAGGCCCGCCTGCAGCAAGACAATGGCCAACATGGGCAACGCAAACCACCACAAGAGATTCAGTTTTACTCGATCCTTGGTCGGCTGGCCGCGCCAATACGCTGGCACCCAGAGCAGCAGGGATAACACCGCAAAGGGCCCAATCAGCACCAGCTGGGCAGCGAGAAATTCCGCCAATGAACGCATAGCACCCAGCGCACTCCATTGCGTGGGGGTGAGGCTCTGGACCTGCGAGATGTCCAGATGGTGCGACAGTGTGGGAAATCCTTGGGCAGCGTTCCAAATCAGATTGGGCAGAAACACCACAAAGGCCACCGCCGCCGCAAGCCAGGGCCCCCACGACAACAGTCGTCGGAGTGCCAGTAAAACAATCACGGCACTCACGACAAATACACCCATCGAATATTTCGACAGCAGGCCCAGGCCGACTGCCGCCCCGCACACCATCCAGTAGGCCCAGTGGCCCTGATCTGCTCTTGCAACTGCTGAAACAGAAAACGATGAATCAAGCCCAGGACCGATGCCGCGGATAAAAGACCACAAGGCAATCGACCAGAACATCAAAAGCCAGGCATCTGTGGTGGCAAACAAGGAGAGAAATCCAAACAGGGGGGAAGTCATGAGTAGCAGTGCTGCTGCGAACGCAGCCTGCTTGTGATGAAACAAGGCCCAAGAGGACAAGGCCGCAAAGAGTCCGGCAAGCCCCAGGGCAAAGGCCTGAGTCAGCCGCGCACATCCCTCGATCCATGCGAATGCAGAAAGGCCAGCCAGCTCGCAGGCTGCCCGATTCAGGCCCAAGGCCCAGGCGATCATCGGCGGCTTGGAGTAATAGCCAAAGTCAGGCTCGCGCGACCAGCCAAGATACTGGGCTTCGTCGACCTGAAGCGGCAGTGGAGAAAAAAATCCCGACACTGACCGATACAGCACCAGTGCAAATAGCGCAACGAATAGAGTGAGGGCTGAGTTCCTAAGGGTCTGGCTCAAGGCCGATCGGCGCCTTTTTTCCTACTCGACCGCCTTGACCATGTCTTCCACGACTTTCTTGGCGTCACCAAAGACCATCATGGTCTGATTCATGTAGAAGAGGTCGTTATCAAGGCCGGCATAACCGGCGGCCATGGAGCGCTTGTTGACAATCACCGTTTTGGCTTTGTAGGCCTCGAGAATCGGCATGCCAAAAATTGGTGAGCCGGGTGTGCGAGCTGCGGGGTTCACCACGTCGTTGGCGCCGAGCACCAAGACCACATCGGTCTGGCCGAACTCGGAGTTGATGTCTTCCATCTCAAAGACCTGGTCATAGGGTACTTCGGCCTCCGCGAGCAGCACATTCATGTGGCCGGGCATGCGGCCTGCCACAGGGTGAATGGCGTATTTGACGGTGATGCCCTTGTGGGTGAGTTTTTCAGTCAGCTCTTTGAGCGCATGTTGCGCGCGGGCCACCGCCAGGCCGTAGCCCGGCACGATGATGACGGTCTCGGCATTGGTGAGCATGAAGGCTGCATCATCGGGTGAGCCGCTTTTTACCGGCCGCTGCTCGCCGCTGCCGGCCGCCACCGCCCCCGACTCGCCACCAAAGCCGCCCAGAATCACATTAAAGAACGATCGATTCATGGCCTTGCACATGATGTAAGACAGAATCGCACCGCTTGAGCCCACCAGAGATCCCGCAATGATCAGCATGGAGTTGTTCAGTGAAAACCCAATACCTGCAGCCGCCCAGCCCGAGTAGCTATTGAGCATCGAGACCACGACCGGCATATCCGCACCGCCAATCGGAATGATGATCAGCACTCCGAGCACAAATGAAAGCGCTAGCATCAGAAAAAATGCGGTCCAGTCTTCAGTGAACATGAAGATGAGGCCAAGGGCGATGGTGGCGATGCCCAGGGCCAGATTGAGCATGTGCTGGCCGGGAAATACCACGGGGGCGCCCTGAAACAGGCGGAACTTGTATTTGCCCGAAAGCTTGCCAAACGCAATGACCGAGCCACTAAAAGTTATCGCGCCAATGGCAGCGCCTAAGAAAAGCTCAAGCCGATTGCCCAGTGGAATGCCAGAGCCCTTCTGGGTGATGTTTAGTGCATAGGGCTCGGCGACTGCAGCGATTGCGATAAAGACCGCAGAAAGGCCAATCATGGAATGCATAAAGGCCACCAGCTCTGGCATCTTGGTCATCTCGACCCGCTTGGCCATCGTGGCGCCGATCAGTCCGCCCACCACCAGGCCGATCGCAACCAGTGCAAATCCCTTGCCGAGATGAGCACTGCCGCCCATGACGGCCTCGGCCATGGTGGAGATCAGGCCAACGGTGGTGAGAATGGCGATTGCCATTCCGGTCATACCAAAGAGATTGCCGCGAATTGAGGTGGTGGGATGCGAGAGGCCCTTTAAGGCCTGAATAAAGCAGACCGATGCAATCAGATACAGCAGGGTGACGGTATTCATGGAGAGGCTGAACATTTATGCAGCCTCCTTTTCGGCAGCAGGTGCCTTTTTCTCTTTTTTCTTAAACATTTCCAGCATGCGGCGGGTGACCAAAAAACCACCGAAGACATTGACCGCTGCCAGCGCAACAGCCAGCACGCCCATGGCCATCCCCAGTGTGGTCTCGGTCAGAGCAGCCGCCAGCATGGCGCCCACAATCACAATGGCCGAAATGGCGTTGGTGACGGCCATCAGCGGTGTGTGCAAGGCCGGTGTGACATTCCACACCACGTGGTAGCCCACATAAATGGCCAGCACAAAAATGATCAGGTTCACTAGGGTTGGACTAATCGCTTCCATTGCATTGCTCTCGTATTGTTGGGCGTTTCTTTTATTGGGCGCGCAGCACAGCGCCATCTTTGGTCATCAGGCATGCAGTGACGATATCGTCATCGGCGGGAATCGATAGGCTGCCTTCTTTGGTGATCAGCAGCTTGAGGAAATCCATCAGATTGCGGGCGTAGAGCGCGCTGGCATCGGTCGGCACCAAGGCGGCGATGTTGGGCTGGCCCACCAGAATCACGCCGTGTTTGGCCACTGTTTTTCCCAGCTCCGACAGCGGGCAGTTGCCGCCTTGCTCGACCGCCATATCGACAATCACTGAGCCCGGCTTCATGGACTTCACCATCTCTTCGGTAATCAGAGTGGGGGCCTTTCGGCCAGGAATGAGAGCGGTTGAAATCACGATGTCTGCCAGCGCGATGCGTTTGGCGACTTCGGCGGCCTGCCGCTTCATCCAGGACTCGGGCATTGGCCGTGCATAGCCGCCCACGCCCTTCGCGATTTCGCGCTCTTCATCGGTTTCAAAGGGCACATCGATAAACTTTGCGCCAAGCGATTCGATTTGCTCTTTCACAGCGGGGCGCACATCAGAGGCCTCGACAACGGCGCCCAGGCGCTTGGCAGTTGCAATGGCCTGAAGGCCCGCCACACCCGCGCCGAGAATGACCACCCGGGCCGCCTTCACTGTGCCGGCAGCGGTCATGAGCATCGGGAAAATTCTGGGATAGGCATCTGCAGCCAGCATGACGGCCTTGTAGCCGGCGAGATTGGCCTGCGAGGAGAGCACATCCAGGCTCTGGGCCCGCGTGGTTCGCGGAGCAGCCTCCATGGCAAAGGCGGTAAGGCCTGCGGCCGCAAGGCGATCCAGTCCCGCACGATCAAAGGGATTGAGCATGCCAATCAAAATGGCATTGCGTTTCATTTGGCCCAGCTCTTCTGCAGAAGGAATACGGACTTTGAGAACGACCTCTGCGCCCAGGGCCTGCGACTGCTCGGCCATCACGGCGCCTGCAGCAGAGAAGGCATCGTCTGTGAAATTTGCAGTCAGGCCTGCGCCACGGGCGACGGTCACCTGATGGCCCTGCGTGACGAGTTTTTTCACCGTTTCGGGTGTGGCCGCAACCCGGGTTTCGCCCGGCAACGACTCCTTGGGGATGCCAAGATGCATTCAACAGTCTCCGAGGGATTCTTGATGAGAGAAAGGGTCCTAATGCTACCCGAGAAACAGGGTTTTCGCGATGCAGCAGATAGAATCTGACCGCATGAATCACCCCGTTTTGGACTGGAAATCAGGGCTTGGCAGCCGCAAAACCATTGTGGTCGGGATGTCAGGCGGCGTTGACTCTTCTGTCACCGCTTGGCGACTGAAGCAGGCTGGGCTGGAGGTGATCGGCATGTTCATGAAGAACTGGGAAGACGATGACGATGACGCCTACTGCTCGACGCGTCAGGATTTTCTCGATGCTGCCGCTGCCGCAGAGGTCATTGGTATTGAGCTGCAGGCCGTTAATTTCGCGGCCGAATACAAGGATCGGGTCTTCGCCGACTTTCTTCGTGAATATCAGGCGGGCCGAACGCCCAACCCCGATGTGCTGTGCAATGCAGAGATCAAATTCAAAGCATTTTTAGACCATGCGATTGCCCAGGGTGCGCAATGCATCGCGACCGGACACTACGCCCAGCTTCAGCACGATGCCGCAGGCCTTGTGCAATTGATTCGTGCGGCAGATGCCAGCAAGGATCAGACTTATTTTCTGCATCGACTGAATCAATCTCAGCTTGCGCGCACGGTGTTTCCGATCGGGGATCTGCAGAAATCAGAGGTCCGTGCCATCGCGGCCCGCATTGGCCTGCCCAATGCTGCCAAACGCGACTCCACGGGCATCTGCTTTATTGGCGAGCGGCCCTTTCGGGAGTTTTTAAATCGTTATCTGCCCAGCCAGCCGGGGCCCATGAAAACGCCCTCGGGCCGCACGGTGGGCCAGCATCAGGGCCTGGCCTTCTACACACTGGGCCAACGCAAGGGCCTGGGCCTTGGCGGCGATCGCGCAGGCGATGGCAGCCCCTGGTATGTGGTGGAGAAAAATCTTGACAGCAACACACTGGTGGTCGACCAGGGCCATGATCATCCGGGGCTGCTCTCGAAAACGCTTCATGCAATCGATGCCAGCTGGATTGCTGAAAGTCCGCCAGCCTCTGCTGTGCGCCATGCTGCCAAGACTCGCTATCGTCAGCTGGATGCGGCCTGCCAGATTCAGGCGACGGCCAATGCATTTGATCTTCAATTTGATCAGCCCCAGTGGGCCGTGACGCCGGGCCAGTCAGCGGTGCTGTATGACGGCCCCGTCTGCCTTGGGGGCGGAATTATTGCGGCAAGGTCGACTTAAACGAATCACGCTGCATGAGTTTTTCATACAAGGTGCGCAGATTCGGATAGGTTTTTTGCCAGTGATTTTCCGGAAAACGAAACGCGAGATAGCCCAGGGCCGAGCCCACCGCGATGTCGGCCAGTGAGAAGTTACGGCCATAGCACCAGGCGTTCTTGCCAAGGCTGCGGGACATCGATGCCAGGGCCGCATCGACTTTGCGGGCCTGACGATTGATCCAGCTGGGCGAGCGCTCAGTCTCGGGCCGGCGGCCTTCCAGCAGCATCGTAATGGCAGCATCCTGCAGTCCATCGGCCAAGGCCTCCCAGACTTTGACCTCGATTCGTTCCCGGCCGCCCTCTGGAATGAGCCGCTGAATCGGGGCCCGGGAATCCAGATATTCCACGATCACGCGGGAGTCATAAATGCAGGTGTTGTCATCGAGCACGAGCACCGGAATTTTTCCAAGGGGATTGGAGTGCTCGATATCGGTTGTCGCCGACCAGACATCACTGATCACAAACTCGCACTCTGTTTTCTTTTCAGAAAGGACAATGCGGACCTTGCGGACATAGGGGCTGGTGTGATTGCCAATGAGTTTCATGTTCTGCCGTCTTCCGATTTGGGGCTCGAAGTATAGAATGTCTGGCGTGAAAGCTCTAATGGCACTTTCCCCGCTGGACGGTCGCTACCGCAGCAAGGTCGACGGCCTGCGGCCCCTGCTTTCAGAGTACGGCTACATGCGGCAGCGAGTCCGAGTTGAGCTCGCGTGGTGGGTGGGCCTATCGAAGCTGGGGCTCTCCGAAATGCCCCGCTTTGGAGCAAAGGCACAGGCTGCAGTAATGCGATGGGCCGATGAATTTTCTGAGGCCGATGCAGAGCGAATCAAGGCCATCGAGGCCACCACCAATCACGATGTCAAGGCGGTGGAATATTGGCTCAAAGAAAAAGCAGCCGCTGAGACAGGCCTGCCTGAGCTGAGCAAGGCGGCTGAATGGATTCACTTCGCCTGCACTTCAGAAGACATCAACAACACTGCCCACGGACTGATGCTGCGCGATGCACGCAGCGCCTGTCTTTTGCCGGCGATGCAGGCCTTGATTGATCGGCTTGCCGTCCTGATTGAGGAAAGCGCTGGCCTGTCGATGCTGTCGCGGACCCACGGACAGCCCGCATCGCCCACCACGCTGGGCAAAGAGCTGGCCAATGTGCGCCAGCGGCTGCGTCTGGCCCGAGATGTGTGGATGCAGATTCAGCCCAAGGCAAAAATGAATGGGGCAGTGGGCAACTACAACGCCCATGTTGTGGCCGCACCCGAGGTGGACTGGCCAGCATTTTCAAAGCGAATTGTCGAAGGCCTGGGCCTGGAGTTTGCGAGCCACACCATTCAGATTGAGCCCCACGATTGGATTGCGCATTATTTGGATGCGGTCGCGCGATTTAATGTGATCGTGCTGGATCTGTCGCGGGATCTGTGGGGCTACATTTCATTGGGCTACTTCAGTCAGAAATTAAAAGCGGGTGAAGTGGGCTCTTCCACCATGCCGCATAAAGTCAATCCCATTGATTTCGAAAACGCCGAGGGCAATCTGGGGCTGGCCAATGCGGTGCTGGGCCATCTCAGCGAGAAGCTTCCGGTGTCGCGCTGGCAGCGGGACCTGACCGACTCCACCGTGCTGAGAAATCTTGGGGTGGCCCTGGGCCATAGCCTGCTGGCCTACGACGCCGCCTTAACGGGTCTGGGCAAGCTGCAGATCAATCGGCCCCGACTGGCAGCAGACCTGGAGGCCGCCTGGGAGGTCCTGGCTGAGCCCATCCAGACGGTGATGCGCCGGCATGGCCTGGAGCAGCCCTATGAGCAGCTCAAGGCCCTGACACGGGGCCAGGGCATGACCGAGGCCAGTCTTCGGCAATTTATTGGCGGCCTGGCCCTTCCCAGGGCCGAAAAGGACCGCCTGTTGGCGCTCACGCCGACAGGCTATGTGGGCCTAGCCGAGCAGCTCGCCCGCGAGGAGCTCGGCCACCGCTAGGGGAGCGTGGTGCAGGCCATGGGGCGGACCATGGGCCAGCCCATCGTGATCACTACTGGACTTTACCGATACGTTTGACCACTTCGGCCAATTTCTTGGCATCGGTATCGACATATCGGCCAAACTCTGGCGCATCAAGGAACTGAATGGGGCTGCCAGAGGTGCTGATGATCTGGCGGACCTTTTCATCATTGGCAGCCTGGCGGACCGCATCACGCAGTTTGGCCACGATGTCATCCGGCGTGTTTGCAGGCACGAAGATTCCCGACCACTGCGCAAACTCCGCAGGAATGCCGAGCTCTTTAAAGCTGGGCACATCGGGCAGGGCGGCAAGCCGGCCCTCGCCCCAGTGGGCCAGTGCCCGCACCTTGCCGGATTTGATGTGGCTGACCACCGATGCGGGGCCAGTGGCCAATGCATCGACCTGGCCGCCCAGTAGGCCAATCACCGCAGGGCCAGCACCGGTATACGGAATATGCGTGATGGAGAACTTCTCTGCGGCCTTCAGCTGCTCCATCGGCACATGCATGGTGCCGTAATTGCCCGAAGATCCATAGTTGAACTTGGTGGGATTTTTGCGCATGTCGGCAACAAAATCCTTGTACGTCTTCCAAGGGGTCTCTGCCCGCACCACCAGCACAGTCGGATCGGCCGTGATGCGCGCGATGGGCTTGAGTTGATTTAATTCATAGCTCGGTGCTTTGCCGAGAATGCGATCGGCCTCAGGAATTACCGAAACAGACGACAGGGCCATCAAGATGGTGTAGCCATCGGGCCTGGCCTTGGCCACATGCGCAAAGCCGATGCCGCCGCCCGCGCCTGCGCGATTTTCCACCACCACGCTTTGCTTCAAGATGCGGCCCATCGCTTCGGCCATTGGACGGCCCACAGTGTCGGCCACGCCCCCGGGCGGAAAGGGCACCACCATGGTGATCGCGCGGGCGGGGTAGGACTCCTGCGCCATGCCATGGGGCAGCGCTGCTGCGCCCACAGCGGCTGCGAAGAATAATTGGGTCAAGCGTTGAAAAATGACTGAAGACATCATGGGTGCTCTCCTGGGGACAAACCGATCAACTTGATCTCATGTGTGGCTTAAAATCGCGACTCTTTCCTTCCGGCTGGCGGCCTTATGAAATTCGCGACGTTTAAAACCAAGCATGCTGCAGCTGAGATTTTAGTCGGCATTGTCTCTGACAACGAACTCAGCATTCAGGCCCTTGGGTTCGATGGGGCCCAGGCGGCCAGCGGTGTCGCCGCAGTGGTCCGGGCCCAGGCGGCAGGCATCTCGCTGCCCAAAGCGGGACAGCGCTATGACCTTTCGGCCGTTGAGCTGCTGGCGCCCTTTCCCCGGCCCGCACGAAATATTTTCTGTGTTGGGAAAAATTATTTTGATCACGCTAAGGAATTTGCACAAAGCGGCTTTGACAGCAGCGCAAAGCCCGGTGATGACATTCCGACCGATCCGATTTTTTTCACCAAGGTCCCCGAAAGCGTGATTGCCTCCGGCCAGGCCATTGTCATCCCCCAGGGGGTCTCAGAGGCCATCGACTACGAGGCTGAGCTGGCAGTGATTATTGGAAAGCAGGCCAAGGGCATCGCCGAGGCAGATGCGATGGACTGCGTCTGGGGCTACACGATCGTGAACGATGTCACAGCGCGGGATTGGCAGAATCGGCACAAGCAATGGTTTATGGGAAAGAGCTTTGATACCTTTTGCCCCATGGGTCCCTGGGCTGTGACCAAGGATGCGTGCCGGGGCGAGCAGACGCAGGTTCGCTGCTTTGTCAACGGCGAGTGCCGGCAGAATGCCTCGACCACTGATCTGATCTTCAAGATCCCGAAGCTGATTGCCACCGTGTCAGCAGGCATCACGCTGTATCCCGGAGACATCATTGCCACCGGCACCCCGGTGGGCGTGGGTATTGGATTCAAGCCGCCGAAATACTTGCAGCGGGGCGACCGCGTGCGGGTCGAAATCGATGGCATCGGCGCCATCGAAAACCCAGTGATCTAAGGGGTGTAGATCTCGGGACCGTCGTCTTTTTTCTTGACGGGCTTGACCAGATCTTCGCGCTGAATGCCCAGCCACATGGTGATCGGTGCCATCACGAGCACCGAGGAATAAATTCCAAATACAATGCCAATGGTCAGCGCCAGCGCAAAATAAAACAGGACTGGCCCGCCAAAAATCAGCATGGCCAGCACCATGGCCTCTGTGGTGCCGTGGGTGATGATGGTGCGGCTCATGGTGGCCGTGATGGCGTTGTCAATGACTTCGGTCACGGAGGCCTTGCGCATCTTGCGAAAGTTCTCGCGAATACGATCGGCCACCACGACTGATTCGTTGACCGAGTAGCCCAATACCGCCAAGATGGCCGCGAGCACCGAGAGTGAGAACTCCCACTGAAATGCTGCAAAGAATCCCACGATGATCACCACATCGTGCAGGTTGGCGATGATGGCGGCCACCGCGAATTTCCACTCAAAGCGAATCGCGAGATAGATCATGATGCCGATCACCACAAATAGCAGCGCCAGCGCGCCATCGGTGGCGAGCTCTTCGCCCACCTGCGGGCCAACAAACTCCACCCGGCGCAGCTCAACATTGGGTGTCGCCGCCTTCAACGCTGCCATCACCTTTTCGCTTTGCTCGCTGGTGGCTTTTGCGGCGGCTTTCTCATCCGCACCCGCTTGCTCAGTGCGCAGGGGCAATCGAATCAACAGATCGCGCGAGGTGCCAAAGTTTTGCACCTGGGCATCGGCATAGCCCAGGTCTTCCACGACTTTGCGGACCTGGGCCAGCGGTGCAGCCTGCGGGTAGGAGACCTCCATCACGGTGCCGCCCGTGAACTCAATTGAAAAATGCAGGCCCCGAATTGCGATAAAGACCACCGCAGCGATGAATGTGGCCACTGAGATCAGATTAAAGATCAGCGCATGCCGCATGAAGGGGATGTCTTTTTTGATTCGGAAAAATTCCATCTGCTGATCCCCCTAGCCGATTGAGAGCTTGGCCAGTTTTTTCTTGCCGCCGTACCAGAGGTTCACCAAGCCGCGCGAGAAAAATACCGCTGAAAAAATCGAAGTCAGAATGCCCAGGCAATGCACCACTGCAAAGCCCCGCACCGGCCCTGAGCCAAACACCAAAAGGGCGACCCCCGCAATCAAAGTGGTGACATTTGAATCCAGAATCGTGGCCCAGGCGCGGTCATAGCCCTGCTGAATGGCGGCCTGCGGGCTGAGCCCGTTGCGCAACTCCTCTCGGACGCGCTCATTGATCAGCACATTCGCATCGACCGCCATGCCGAGGGTAAGGGCGATGGCTGCAATGCCCGGCAGGGTGAGTGTGGCCTGCAGCAGCGACAAAATGGCAAATAGGAGCAATAGATTCACCGACAAGGCGGCGACAGAGAATGCGCCGAAGATCAGGTAGTAGGCCATCATGAAGATGCCCACTGCGATGAATCCATAGAGCGTGGAGTTAAAGCCTTTTTTGATGTTGTCGGCGCCTAGGCTTGGGCCGATCGTGCGCTCTTCAATAATTTCCATGGGCGCAGCAAGCGATCCCGCACGCAGCAGCAGCGCCACATCGGCGGCTTCGGTGGTGGTCATGCGGCCAGAGATCTGCACGCGGCCGCCTGGAATTTCACTGCGAATCACTGGCGCAGTGACCACCTCGCCCTTGCCTTTTTCCACAAGCAAGATGGCCATGCGCCGGCCGATGCTCTCGCGGGTGACATCACGAAATACCCGCGCGCCTTTGGAATCCAGGCTGAGGTGCACCGCAGGCTCGCCAGGGTTTTGCGAATCAAAGCCGGCCTGCGCGTCGGTGAGACTCTCGCCGGTGAGAATGACTTCGCGCTTCAGCAGAATTGGGCCGCCGCCACGCTCTGTGAATACTTCAAGGCCCGCTGGCGTGCGGCCTGTGGCCAGTGCATTGAGGGCCTCGAGGCTGTCTTCGACCATGCGAATTTCAAGCGTCGCCGTTCGGCCGAGGATGTCTTTGGCCTTGGCGGTGTCCTGCACGCCGGGCAGCTGCACGACGATGCGTTCGGGCCCCTGCTGCTGAATGACCGGCTCGGCCACGCCGAGTTCGTTGACACGGTTGGACAGCGTGGTGATGTTTTGCTTTAACGCGTAATCGCGAACACGCTTTTCGGTTTCGGGCCGCATCGTGCCGATGAGGGCAAGCTCACCGCCCAGCGAGGCCTCGGCCCAATTCAGATCAGGAATCTGGGTGTTCAGAAGCTCGCGGGATTTTTGACGGGTGTCGGCCTCACGAAACCGAATCTCAATGCCCTGTGGGCTGCGGCCAATGCCGCTGTGGCGCAGATTCTTATCCCGCAGCAATGTCCGGGTATCCGTGACCAAAACATCCATGCGCTTTGACAGGGCCGCGGGCATGTCCACCTGCAGCAGAAAGTGCACACCCCCGCGCAGATCCAGGCCGAGATACATCGGCAGGGCCCGCATGGCCGACAGCCAGCCCGGTGAGCTGGACACGAGATTAAGCGCAACCACAAATCGCGGATCCTTAGGATCGGTATTTAAGGCTTTATCGATTGCATCTTTGGCCTTGAGCTGCGTGTCGGTGTCGGGAAGGCGAATTCGCACGCTGGTGCCTTCGAGTGCGACTGCCTCGGCAGAGATGCCGGCGATCTGAAGGCCGCGACTGACCCGATCAGCAGTCTCTTGGTCCACCTTCACGGTGGACTTTGCGCTGGAGACCTGAACTGCTGGCGCCTCGCCAAAAAAATTCGGCAGCGTGTACAGCAGGCCAAAGGCCAGCGCGACCACCATGACGATGGCGCGCCAGATGGGAAGCTTATTCACTGCTTAGATGCTCTTGATGGTGCCCTTGGGCAGCAGGGTCTGAATTGCCTGCTTTTGCAGATGAATATTCACTGGGGCCTCGCTGCCCACATTCAGCGTGACATAGGCCTCGTCGATCTCGGTGATCTTGCCCACCACACCGCCGGCCGTGACCACCTCATCGCCTTTGCTGAGCGCAGCCAGCATGGACTTGTGCTCTTTTGCACGCTTCATTTGGGGCCGGATCATCAGAAAATACAGCACCACAAACATCAGGATGAGCGGAATAAAACTCATCAGCGAGGACTCGGGCGTGCCGCCGGCAGCCTGCGCAAAAGCGGGGGAAATCAGCACGGAAAACCTCCTTCAGAAAAGTCCCCCAGTATACCGGCGGCGCCTTGGGCCCGGTCCTGGTGAAAGCCCCTTCGCCAGGACTCGAATTGGCCGGCCGCGATCGCTTCGCGCATCTGCCGCATGAGGTCCAGATAGAAATGCAGGTTGTGCACGGTGGCCAAGTGGGCACCAAGGATTTCCTGAACTTTTTGCAGGTGATACAGATAGCTTCGGGAGAAGGGGGGCCGTGCATCGCCATGGCGCTGAGGATCGCAGACTGGGCAGTGGCAAGAGGGATCGATCGGGCCCAAATCGTTGCGATAGCGGGCGTTGCGAATCTTCAAATCCCCATACCGCGTAAACAGCCATCCATTGCGGGCATTGCGCGTGGGCATGACGCAGTCAAACATATCCACCCCCCGGGCAACACCCTCCACCAGATCTTCCGGCGTGCCCACCCCCATGAGATAGCGGGGCTTGTCTGTCGGCAAAAGCGGTGTCGTGGCCTGAAGCATGCGGATCATGTCCTCTTTCGGCTCGCCGACCGAGAGGCCGCCGATGGCGTAGCCATCGAATCCGATTTCCAGAAGGCCCGCTGCGGATTCGGCACGCAGCGCTTCCATCATGCCGCCTTGCACGATGCCAAAGAGTGCGTTGGGATTTGCTGACTCATGAAAGGCCTGATGCGAACGTTTTGCCCAGCGCAGCGAAAGCCGCATGGACTGGGCAGTCTCCTCATGCGTTGCGGGGTAAGGCGTGCATTCATCAAACACCATCACGATGTCAGAGTTCAGCACGGTTTGAATCCGCATCGACTCTTCCGGGGTAAGAAAAAGCTTATCGCCATTGACCGGTGACCGAAAGGCAACACCTTCTTCAGAAATTTTGCGCAGCTCTCCCAAGCTCCAGACCTGAAATCCCCCGGAGTCCGTGAGAATCGGCTTGGACCAATTCATGAACTGATGCAGGCCGCCATGCTGGCCCATGACTTCAAGGCCAGGCCGAAGCCAGAGATGAAAGGTGTTGCCCAACACGATCTGCGCGCCAATCGCAGTGAGGTCAGCGGGCGCTGCGGCCTTGACCGCGCCATAGGTGCCCACCGGCATAAAGATGGGGGTCTCCACCGTGCCGTGGCGAAGTGTCAATCGGCCGCGGCGGGCCGCGCCATCGGTCTGAAGAAGTTCGAATTTCATAAGTGTTGCGGGCAGAACATGGCGTCCCCGTAGCTAAAGAATCGATAGCGTGCATCGATTGCATGCTGATAGGTGGCCCGCATCTTGTCATAACCGATGAAGGCAGCCACCAGCATCAGGAGGGTCGACCTGGGCAAATGAAAATTGGTCAGCAGGCTATCGACCATCTGAAATGAGTAGCCGGGCCGAATGAATAGATTTGTCTCCCAGCTGCCTGCCCGGACCCGCGGTGGATCGCCTGCAGCCCTGTCTTTGACGGCGCCCGACTCCAGAGTGCGCAGGCTGGTGGTGCCCACCGCCACCAGCCGCGATCCCCTGGCCTTTGCGGCGTTGATCACTGCTGCCGTTTCGGCAGAAATTTCGCACCACTCGCTGTGCATTGGATGCTGATCAATCTGATCCACGCGGACCGGCGCGAAGGTTCCTGTTCCCACATGCAGTGTGACCGACGCCCGCTGGATGCCTTTGTCCATCAAGGCCTGCAGAAAGGGCTCATCAAAATGCAGGCCCGCAGTTGGTGCGGCCACCGAACCGGGGATCTGGGCATAGACGGTCTGATAGCGTTGCACATCCAAAGCGTTGGGCCGGTGAGAAATGTATGGCGGCAGCGGAATCTCGCCATCGGCTTCTAAAATTCCCAAGACCGGCCGATCGAATTGCAGCAGAAAACGATCCTGGGTCTCGCCGTATCGACTCAGCACGATCGCAGATGATCCGCTGCTGCCTTCTACGGCCAGCGAGGTGTTTTCTGTGGTTTTTTTACTTGATCGCAGCAGGGCCACCGCCTGCTGATTTTGCAAAATACGCTCAATCAGAATCTCGACTTTTCCACCTGTTGGCTTGGTGCCGTACAGCCGAGCAGGAATGACTTTTGAATTGTTAAACACCAGCACATCACCTGGATGTAGAAGATCCAACAGATCGGTGAATTGCTGATCCTTTACCGGGTCGGCGGCCACCAAAAGCCTGCTGTCGGATCGACGCTGTGTGGGCTGCTGGGCAATCCGATCCTCGGGCAATTCAAAATCAAAATCCGATAACTGCCAGCTTCGCAAAGGCTCTGGCTTCAACGGCCGCTCCCCAGCCTTACCGCCAGCCAGGCGGCGATGAGCGATTTCAAAATATCACCCGGCAAAAAAATGATGCTGGCCATCGCTGCCTTTGGCAGCGTGAGCTCCGTGCGCAACGCAATGCCCGGCACGCCAAAGGCATAAATCACCACAATGCCGCCCACCCAGCAGGCGATCAAGGCTGCCAGAAAACGCCGTGATGGCAGCCAGACATTGAGACGTTCAAAAACCGTACCGCAGGCCCAGGCGCCCGCCACCCAGCCGATTAAAAATCCGATCGTGGGTCCAAAAAAAACGCCAAGGCCGCCACGCCCGCCCGACAGCACCGGTGCGCCCATGGCAACGACAAATAAAAACAGCAGCACTGCCAAGACACCGCGTCGGGGCCCCAGCATCAAGCCGGCCAGCATGACGCCCAGGGTCTGGGCAGTCACGGGCACGCCCGCAGTAAACGGCAGATCAAACTTTGGGATCAGGCCCATCACTGCAATCAATGCGGCAAATAACGCAATCCGAACAAGATCTCGTGTGGTCAGCATCAAGACAGTGTAGACGAGGGGTCGGATCGGGCGCCCGCGGGGCTTACCCCAGCGGGCGTTTTGTGGCCTCTCGCGCAGCAATCGATTCCGCGATCTGATCTGTTCTGCGCAAGGCCTGAGATAAAAAAACTGCCAGCAAAAGAGGTTTTGGTCGCCGACTGGTGCGGGCCCGATAAGCCCAGCGTTGGGCCTGCCACTGCTGGGCCAGCAATGGCACGAAACGAATCATCAGGGCTACCGCAAAGGCGAGCTGCCGCCGCATATTTCCGCGCCGATCCAGGGGCGCAACAAGTAGGCTTGTGATTTCCAAAAGCCGTTGAAGCGGCGTGGTCATGGTGATGAGGTCCGCCAGCATCACCATCATCAGAAGCCGAAGGATCGTATTGGCCGCCTGATTCCAGTCCATCACCAGGCCCTGAAAAACCCCGAGGGCCGCAATCAGTAACGCCAGGCTGCGAAGGCCGAACAGCCGCTGCCGGCCCGGCCGGCCCAGTGACGCGTAAGCCAGTGCGAGAAGCACTACCACTGGCACGAGGCTGATCCATTCTTTGACAAAGAGTAGGCCAATGGAGGCCAGCGCAAGGCCGGCCAATTTCACGGCCGCGGGAATGCGATGCAGCCATGTTTGACCCGAGAGATAAAGCGAAATCATTTGGACTGAACCCAATGACGGTAGGCGGAGATCACTGCGTCGGCCGGTCCATCGGCCCGGACTTGGCCCTGATCGAGCCAAATCACGCGGGGAAAGTCTTGCAGCAGTTCGAGATCGTGGGTGGCCATGATCACCTGCTGCGGCAGCGACTCAATGATCCGCATGACTTGATTGCGGCTGGCAAGATCCAGGCTCGCACAGGGCTCATCCAGCAGTATGGTGTCTGCCCCATCGACCAGGACTTCAAACAGACAGAGCAGTTGTTTTTGTCCGTCGCTGAGTTCATGCACAGCGCGCGACTCAAATTCCATCGCGCCGAAATCACGCAGCACCCGCTGCGCGCAGGCACGGGCCTCCTGCTCGCTGCGGCCCCGCTCGCGCAGGCCGAAACAGAGCTCCTCCATCACCGTCGGAAACAACAGCTGATGCTCTGGATTTTGGAACACAATGCCGACTGAGCCAGGCCGGCGAATCACGCCAGAATCTGCGGTCAGCAGGCCCTTCATCAGCCGCAGCAGCGAGCTTTTGCCAGAGCCATTTCTGCCAATCAGGCCGATACGCGGCTCACTCAACGACAGCGAGAGATCCCGCAACACGGGCGACTGATCACGCGTGAGATGAATACGGCTGAGTTCCATCGCCGGTATACTAAGGTCCTTTTCTGCCCGCCGGGGTGGTGGAACTGGTAGACGCGCCGGACTCAAAATCCGGTGCCAGTGATGGCGTGAGGGTTCGAGTCCCTCCCTCGGCACCACGGCCGGACCGGCCGTCGCTTGCGCCGCTGAAAATGCGAAAATCCCAGCTATGCAGCGCCCTGAATTCGTTCACCTTCGCATTCATTCGGAATATTCGATTGCAGACGGCATCGTTCGGCTTGAAGCGGCAGTCCAGAAGGCGGCCAGCGACCATCAGCCCGCCTTAGCGATTACAGATCTCGGCAATACCTTTGCTTACATCAAGTTTTACAAGGCGGCCCGCGCTGCTGGCGTTAAGCCGATTCTGGGCGCCGATGTATGGATATCAAATGCTGTCGATCGGGATCGGCCTTTCCGCTTGCTGCTGCTGGCGCAAAACGATCTTGGTTACAAAAATCTCTGCGAGCTGCTGACACGGGCATGGCTGAAGAACTCTTACCGTGATCGGGGCGAGGTCAGAACCGAATGGTTCACTGAGCCAGGCACCAATGGCCAGGGATCACTCGCCGATGGCTTGATCGCGCTGTCCGGTGGGCTCGCCGGAGAGATTGCCGATGCGCTGGCGAAATCAAAATCCGCGATGCAGGCTGGGCCAGCCGATACCATCTTGCAGCGCTATGTGGCTGCGTTTGGTGATCGTTTTTATCTTGAGCTGCAGCGGGCGGGCCATCCCGGAGAGGAGCCCTACATTCGCGGTGCAGTCGCGCTGGCGCTGCGGCATCAAGTGCCGGTGGTCGCTACCCATCCGGTGCAGTTTCTTGAGCCCGAGGATTTTCGCTCACACGAGGCGCGGGTCTGCATCGCCGAGGGTGAGACGCTGGCCAGTGGCCGCAGGCAGCGCCGCTTCACCGCATCGCAGTACCTGGCCTCACAGGCAGAGATGGTGGAAAAATTTTCTGACCTGCCGCAGGCCCTTGCCAACTCAATTGAAATTGCCCGGCGATGTTCTGTCACGCTGCAGCTGGGCCGGCCGCAGCTGCCGAATTTTCCGACGCCCAACGGCGAGAGCCTGGAAGACTATCTGCGCTTGAGCGCCCGCGAGGGCCTGGAGCAGCGGCTGATCGAACGATTTGTGAATTCCGAGATTCGCGATCGTCATGCGGCGTCTTATCGTGAGCGGCTTGAGATGGAGATCAAAACCATTATTGATATGGGATTTCCTGGTTATTTTTTGATCGTGGCCGATTTCATCAACTGGGCCAAGCGCAATGGGGTGCCCGTGGGGCCGGGACGTGGCTCCGGTGCGGGCTCACTGGTGGCGTATAGCCTGGGGATTACCGATCTGGATCCCATTCCCTACGCCTTGCTGTTTGAGCGGTTTCTCAATCCCGAGCGGGTCTCAATGCCCGACTTTGACATCGACTTCTGCCAGGACAATCGCTACAAAGTCATTGATTATGTGCGCAGCAAATACGGCAAGGATGCGGTCAGCCAGATCGTGACGTTTGGCACGATGGCCTCAAAAGCGGTGATCCGTGATGCAGGCCGGGTGTTGAATCTGCCCTACAACTTTTGCGATCAGCTCTCCAAGCTGATTCCAGTGGTGCAAAACAAGCCGCTGTCTCTTGAGGAAGCGAAAAAAGAAGAGCCCATACTCGCGGAGCGCGCGGAAAAAGAAGATGAAGTCCGCGAGCTTTTGGCGCTGGCTCGGCCGCTCGAAGACCTCACGCGCAATGTCGGCATGCATGCGGGTGGCGTGCTGATTGCGCCTGGCCGGCTCACCGATTTCTGCCCGCTGTATCAGGCGCCTGGCTCAGAGGGCAGCGACGGCATTGTCTCGATGTATGACAAAGACGACGTTGAGGCGGCGGGCCTGGTGAAGTTTGATTTTCTGGGCTTACGAAATCTAACCATCATTCAGATGGCCGTGGATTACATCAATGGCCTTTATCCCGATCGGCACCTCACGCTACGCGAACTGGATGGCTTTAATGATCCTGCTGCCTATCAGGTGCTGCGTGATGCCAACACCACTGCCATTTTCCAGGTGGAATCGGATGGCATGAAAAAGCTGCTGGCCAAGCTGCAGCCTGATCGCTTTGAAGACATCATTGCTGTGCTGGCGCTGTATCGGCCCGGGCCCCTGAATTCCGGCATGGTCGATGACTTCATCAAGCGCAAGCGCGGAGAACAGCAGATTGATTACTTTCATGACTCGCTGAAAGACTGCCTATCGCCGACTTACGGCGTGATCGTCTATCAGGAACAAGTGATGCAGATTGCCCAGATCATTGCTGGCTACTCGCTGGGTGGAGCAGATTTGCTACGTCGGGCCATGGGCAAGAAAAAAGCCGAGGAGATGGCCCAGCAGCGCGCTATTTTTGTCAATGGCGCCCTTGCCAAAGGCCATAGCCAGTCTTTGGCCACGCGGCTTTTTGATCTGATGGAGAAGTTTGCCGAATACGGCTTTAACAAATCCCACACCGCAGCCTACGCAGTGCTGACCTATCAGACTGCCTGGCTCAAAGCCCATCACACTGCGGAGTTCATGGCAGCGACGCTTTCGGCCGATATGGATGACACCGATAAGGTGGCTTTTTTCTTGGCCGATACGCTGGCCAACGGTGTGAAAGTCTTGGCGCCAAACATCAATACTTCTGCGTATCGGTTTGAGCCGATCACCCTGCGCCAAGACGCCGGAGCGCTGCCTTCGGCAGACACGTCCGGCCAGCGGCCCACGCTACAGATTCAATATGGCTTGGGCGCCATCCGTGGCGTGGGTGAAAATGCAGTGCTCAATATTCTTTCTGCCCGACAGCAGGGCGGACCCTTTGCATCATTGTTTGACTTCTGCCAGCGGATCGATCGGCGAATCGTGAACCGACGTGCTGTCGAGGCGCTCGTGAAGGCAGGCGCCTTTGACTCACTGCACGAGAATCGCGCCCAGCTGCTCGCATCGGTGGGCCTTGCCATTCATGCTGCTGATCAGGCCCATGCCCATGCCGACCAAAGCGGACTTTTCGAGGACACCGCGCAGTCGACACAGGCCATCGAGATGCCAACAGTCGCCGCCTGGAATGAGCGTGAACAGCTTCTCGAAGAAAAGCAGGCCCTGGGGTTTTGTTTTTCTGGCCATCTGTTTGCATCGTATGCGCCAGAAATTCGACGATTCATCTCCATCACACTAAATCGACTGAATCCCTCACGCGATCCGATATGGATCACCGGCATTGTCAGTGCCAGCCGCGCCCAGATGACCAAGCGCGGCATGATGCGTATTGTCGAGATTGATGATGGCACTGCCAGGCTGGAGCTCACGGTGTTTTCCGAGCTCTGGGACCGTTATCGCCACTCCATCAAAGTCGATGAGCCCTTGATTGTGTGTGCCAGAGTTGAAAACGATGATTTCTCAGGCGGGCTTCGCGGCGCAGCCACTGAGCTGCTGACATTGGGCGAGGCGCGCATTAAATTTTCAATGGGCCTGCGACTGAACCTGACTTCAGGCGATGCTGCGCCGGAAAAGATCCGCAGCCTGCTGGAGCCCTGGAGGGCTCCGCGGCAGGGCTGCCCGATTATTTTCAGGCTGCTGCGTGAGGGCGCCCAGTGTGATATCCAGCTGCCCGAAGAGTGGCGTGTCAAGCCCGAAGAGGACCTGATCCGAACGCTGGCCGAACACCTGCCTCGGGAGTCGGTGGAGGTCATTTATCGCTCCTGATGAATCGCCTGAAATCACAGGGATTTCCAGGCGCTGCAGCACCAGGCGGTTTAAAATTGGATGATGAAAATTCCCGAATCCATCAGCGGACTCATTGGCCCGATTCGTGCCATTCGTCGGGATATCCATGCCCATCCTGAACTGAAATTCGAAGAGCACCGCACCGCAGGCCTGGTGGCCCAAGAGCTGCGCGACTATGGCTGCGACCAGGTCGTGACGGGGCTGGGCAAGACCGGTGTGGTAGGGCTGATCAAGGGCCATCGCCCGGCCGTGTCGGGCCAGCAGCGCACGATGATTGGACTGCGGGCAGATATGGATGCTCTGCCCATGAGTGAACTGAATACTTTTGCGCATGCGAGTCGGCATGCGGGCAAGATGCATGCATGTGGCCATGATGGCCATACCGCCACACTGCTGGCGGCTGCAAAAGCAATATCGTTAGACCGTGATTTTGCTGGCAGCGTTGTGTTGATCTTTCAGCCCGCCGAAGAAGGGGGCGGTGGCGCGAAGGCCATGATTGAAGATGGTCTATTTGAACAGTTTCCCTGTGATGCGGTGTTTGCCATCCACAACTGGCCGGGACTGAAGGTCGGCGAATTTGGCATGAATCCGGGCGCGATGATGGCCTCAAGCAACGAGTTTGAAATTACGGTACGCGGCAAGGGTGCCCATGCGGCCATGCCCCACCTGGGCGTGGATCCGGTGCTGATTGCCAGCCACCTCGTTCTCGCCTTTCAGAGTCTGGTCTCGCGGGAGACCAAGCCCATCGATGCCACTGTGCTCTCGGTGACCCAGGTCCATGCGGGCGAGGCCACGAATGTGATTCCCGATCACTGCGTGATGAAGGGCACGGTGCGGACTTTCTCGCTGCAGGCGCTCGATACCATCGAGGCCGGAATGCGTCGGATTTGCAGCCAGCTGCCGGGTGCTTTCACGGCGCAGGCCGATTTTCAGTTCAACCGTAACTATCCCCCCACCATCAACCATCGCCATGAGGCGATGTTTGCAGCGGATGTTGCTGCTGACATCGTGGGGGAGGCGATGGTGCAGCGAAATGTAGAGCCAACCATGGGCGCAGAAGATTTTGCGTACATGCTTTTGGAAAAACCCGGCGCCTATATTTTCCTTGGCAATGGAGATGCCAGTGGCCTGCATCGGTCACAGGGCCACGGCCTTGGGCCCTGCACCCTGCACAACCCAAGTTATGACTTTAATGACGACCTCATTCCGATTGGGGCAGCCTTCTGGCAGCTGCTGACCAAGCGGTTTTTGGCCTAAGGCTCAACATGCGGCTGCTGTCTCCTTTGGATCAATTCTTCGGTGCTGCAGACCACTTTCTGCGATCGATTGCGACCACACCGCCGAGCCGTCGGGCCTACCCTGCTAAGGGCATTGATGAGCCGTCACTGTCAGAGGAGGAGAAAAAACTCTCAGCTGCACTGATGCGCGTGAATCACTCAGGTGAGGTTGCTGCTCAGGCGCTGTATCAGGGCCAGGCCATGACTGCCACATCTCCAGAAATGGTCCGCCTGCTCCAAGAGGCAGCGGCAGAAGAGGCCGATCACCTGAACTGGACGGCCCAGAGGATTCAGGCCCTTGGCAGCCGGCCGTCGCTTTTGGCGCCGATTTGGTATGCGGGTGCATTTGCGCTGGGGGCGATTGCTGGCCGCATGGGAGATCGCGTGTCCTTGGGATTTTTGGCAGAGACCGAACGGCAGGTGGAGCAGCATTTGATGCGGCATATGGAGCGGCTGCCGGCAGCCGATGCGGCTTCGCGGGCAGTGGTGGCTCAGATGAAGGAAGATGAAAACAAACACATGCAGACTGCCTTGGACGAAGGGGCTGCCGATCTGCCACGGCCAGTGCAGATGGCCATGCGGGCCAGTGGCGGGCTGATGACCCGCGTGGCCCACTACCTGTAGCGGGGCACCATGGACATCAAGGGCGAAGCACAGATTCCGGCCGGCTTAAAAACGGTCTGGGCCGGTTTAAACAGCACCGATGTGCTGCTGCAGTCTATTCCGGGCTGCGACTCAATCGAGCGTATTTCTGAACATGAATTACAGGCAAGAGTCATGATCAAGCTGGGGCCGGTGACGGCCCGCTTCAGTGGCAAAGTCAGCATGACCGACATTCGGCCCTTAGAGGGCTACACCCTGCATTTCGAGGGCTCGGGTGGTGCGGCGGGCTTTGCCAAAGGCAGTGCGGAAATCCATCTTCAAGAAAGCAACGGGGAGACAAAGCTCACGTACACCGCCAAGGCCTCCATCGGCGGAAAACTGGGCCAGCTGGGCAGCCGGCTGATCGAAGGATCGGCCCGAAAACTTTCTGCCGATTTTTTTGCTTCATTTTCCCAGGCAGTCGCACCCGGCAGGATTAGCGCCTCTGCGCAGACAGAGGGTGAATCAGCGGGCCCGTCGGCCTCTTCATCCGCTTCGCCATCAAGAGCAATGAGGCCTGAGCTGATGTGGCTAGCGGCAGCCGCTGCCGCTGCCTTGGTGATTGCGACGAGCATCTTTGGCCAATAGCAAAGGGTGAAAGCGCTGGACACACCCCGTGTTAACGCGGCAGCTGAAAAACAAAACCCCCGGCACCACATGGGCCGGGGGTTTTGGAGAGGGAGCCTGACGATGCCCTACTTTCACGACAGTTAAGTCACTATCATCGGCGCAAAGGCGTTTCACGGTCCTGTTCGGGATGGGAAGGGGTGGTACCACCTCGCTATGGTCGTCAGGCAAAACTTGTCAACAATCCTGATCTTTAACGGTAAGTTGTAATCGCTTTAAACACACAAGTTGTTCGGCTCTTGCGTGAACAAATCAACATTTTTTTGCTCGGCTTGCTTTCAACCTCGGGTAGTTTTGCAACATCACCAAGGTTATAGAGTCAAGCCTCACGGGCAATTAGTACTGGTTAGCTTAACGCATTACTGCGCTTCCACACCCAGCCTATCAACGTCCTGGTCTTGAACGACCCTTCAGCGGGATCAAGTCCCGAGGGAAATCTTATCTTGAGGCGAGTTTCCCGCTTAGATGCTTTCAGCGGTTATCTCTTCCATACTTAGCTACCCTGCAATGCCACTGGCGTGACAACAGGTACACCAGAGGTATGTCCACTCCGGTCCTCTCGTACTAGGAGCAGGCCCCCTCAAATTTCCAGCGCCCACAGCAGATAGGGACCAAACTGTCTCACGACGTTTTGAACCCAGCTCACGTACCTCTTTAAATGGCGAACAGCCATACCCTTGGGACCGGCTACAGCCCCAGGATGAGATGAGCCGACATCGAGGTGCCAAACACCGCCGTCGATATGAACTCTTGGGCGGTATCAGCCTGTTATCCCCAGAGTACCTTTTATCCGTTGAGCGATGGCCCTTCCATACAGAACCACCGGATCACTATGTCCTACTTTCGTACCTGCTCGACTTGTCAGTCTCGCAGTCAAGCGCGCTTTTGCCATTGCACTTTAGGCACGATGTCCGACCGTACCAAGCGCACCTTCGAACTCCTCCGTTACTCTTTAGGAGGAGACCGCCCCAGTCAAACTGCCTACCATGCACTGTCCCCCACCTGGATAACAGGTGAAGGTTAGAACCTCAAACAGATCAGGGTGGTATTTCAACGTCGGCTCCACGAGAACTAGCATCCTCGTCTCAACGCCTCCCACCTATCCTACACAAACCGGTTCAAAGTCCAATGCAAAGCTACAGTAAAGGTTCATGGGGTCTTTCCGTCTAGCTGCGGGGAGATTGCATCATCACAAACATTTCAAGTTCGCTGAGTCTCAGGAGGAGACAGTGTGGCCATCGTTACGCCATTCGTGCAGGTCGGAACTTACCCGACAAGGAATTTCGCTACCTTAGGACCGTTATAGTTACGGCCGCCGTTTACCGGGGCTTCGATCAAGAGCTTGCACCCCATCACTTAACCTTCCGGCACCGGGCAGGCGTCACACCCTATACGTCCACTT